>JGI24422J19971_10000335_pt1 | contig 25718 bp, 25 predicted proteins | sample DeeMarSWOR152_54_FD_19971 | JGI IMG/M metagenome (IMG submission 19971) | reverse complement strand
GTTGGCTAAAATGGCCAAGGAAACAGCCGAAAAAGCAACAGAACCAAGCCCCACAGAAAACTACGGCCTACAAGTCATAGTGGTGGGCGCAACAACTGCAGCCGCGGCGGTCGCCGGCACCATAATAATAGTACGGAAAAGAAACTCCAAAAGAAAGGGGAAATAGATGAAGAAGATTCCTCAACATTTAGCTATCTGATAAATCGAAGCATATAATCATTCACTGTTTGTAGAAAAGTTTCTTCTAGGTTTATGCCGTAATGTTCAGCTAAAACAAAGATGATGTAAAGTAGGTCTGAAAGCTCTGTGGCTAACATCTCCTTTGTTTTAGGCTTTTCAGGAGGCTTAAAGCCTTCCAATCCTTTGACTACAGCAGCTACCTCCCCAGCCTCTTCAAGCAAATCCGTAACCATGACGAAGGGCGTCCAACCTTTTCCCCTTACAGGGTCAAGTTTGTCGTTGATTTTCCTAAAGTTTTTCCAACAAACGTGCTGACCATCACGTAAAGTTAGAGACATGTAATTCACTGCACATGATATAGTATTGAACCCAAATTAAGATTGTCTTCAACAAACGATTGAGAAACAGCCAACCTGAAAATATTTGTGTTGATTACCGTGCCAAAACGTTCCGAAAACATGCATTGGCAGCTTTTTATGGGATTATTTCACACCCGTTATACTTCATGAATTCAAAATCTCTTAAGTTGACTTTTCCATTCTCAATGAGTTTCCTCATTATACACATCTCTTCAGATGTTACATCTATAAGATTCCTTACAGTTTTGCACACTAGATCGTACGCTTCTGGAGACCATCTTTCTGTTACTTTTGCATATAAGCATCGACCGCCACAAATGTTGAAAACGTCGCACTTTATGCATGGCTCGCCGACAAAACCTATCTAATGAATCAACATTGTAAGTCATTCTCTTGGGTAAACAATAATTAATTTCAAAACCCGGAAAATCAGGATCCACATCCTCCAATGCCTTCTCTCAACATAAAGTAAATCGATACGATGTTTAAGGCATGCTTAAAGAAGTTCTCGAACCATTCCTTCCATCTCTAAATGTTTCTCAAATCCCAATCTCTTCATCGCCGCGATCAATTCTGGCCTCTTCAGAGAGGCTGCCCCTTGGACTTTTTTAGTTCTGCTCTTTCTGATTCTATTTATTCCTGAACATACCAACATCTCTTCTATCCCTTTTGACCTCATATCCGGATTGACTTGGACGTTCCTAATCCGCCCAGCTTCATTAGGTGTTGTGTAAATCGCTTGAGCATAACCAACTATGCGGTTATCATGCAAGGCAACAATTTTATTTTCCGTGGAGAAGTGGAAAATTCGTTGGATAAAAGAAGTTTTCAAGTCGCTTTTCTTGAAGTTAAATGTCTCGAGATGCTTCGGGTCTTCTGAAGATTTTATTAGTTCATAAACTGCATCTATGTCATTTTTCTGGAAGTTTCTGATCTGAATTCCTTTAACGTTCTCAGGTTGTGAGAAAGAATCTACGTTACCAACTAAATACACTGTTTTCTCAAATTCTTTGAAGCCCAATTTAGTGTATAGACTCTTCGCTGGTATATTCGTTGATACTACGTGCAAAACTGCTTTCTCCATCTTTTTCTTTTGAATATAGTCGAGTGCATTCTTCATGAGTTTCCTAGCTATGCCTTTTCTTCTGTAAGTAGGATGCACCATAACAGTCGATATGTAGCCTACTTTTCCTCGCGTAGTTATCATAGTTGAGGCGACAAGTCTCTTATCAACTTCTGCTACAAGAAACTTACCAAGCTCCTTTCCAAATAATTTGGACAAGCCTAAGAAAATTCTACCGGTAATTCCAAACATCTGATCAGTCATTTTCTTCGCATAGTCTGGATCAAACCCAGTTACCTCGAATTCTTCGGCGAAAGACAGGCTGACGACATCCAACAGGTCATGTAGATCAGATTTGCGGAAATCCCTGACCAAAACATCATCAACATTTTCATTCATAGATTTCTCTCCCTCATTCACCAAATACTCACTGTCTTTTTTCATACTTTTCTCGACTCATCCTTCTGTCCATCTTTAAGCATCTTTTCTTAATATCTTTTACAAGCAAAGTTGAAGTAAAATCCATAAATACGTCACCAAAACGATACCTACATTAAAGATTACGCTCATTCGTCAGTATGGCATGAAAAAACATAAATTCCTCTTACAAAGGAAGAACTCAGACTTTAGTCGTATTTTTCCCTAACCTTTTTCGCTTTCTCAATATACTTCTTAAGCTCTCTTTCCTTAATTTTCTTTTCAGGCAAAGTCTCAGGAGCATACATCAAAGGAATGACAGCCAAGAACAAGAAAAAGCTAGCCAAAGAGAAAGTTGCACTTGATGGAATTATTTCTACATAAGGTTTAACCAATATGGGTAAGAGACCCGCAAGAAGGTAGGGAAGCCCACCTACAAGGTAATATTTTTCTCTCTCATACTTGCCGGCAAGATCGCCCCATAAAGTCATAAAGAAAACCGAGGCAAACATTCCCCAAGCAATGCCATCGAAAGCTGTATATAAGTACCAAGAAACTGGCATTTCAGACAAGAGGCTTAGTACGGCATACTCGATACCTAACACGACAAAACCAGTTATTATTACTCGCTTTCTACCTACATGATCTGCTAATATACCACCTATTAACGCAAAAATTCCTGTTAATGCGAATTCAATGAATCCAACAAGAATGTAGAAATCTCCAAAGAGATTCTCCAATATTGGCGCTTCCATAAAGTTCACAAGGCAGAACATAACCCAAGGGACTAAATATAAAATCACATCTCTTCTACGCAGAATAGAGGAATAGTCAGAAGGATTGCGTGTTTGTTGAATTTTTCCTTTACTTCTTACTAAGAAGAAGGTAATAAGACCAAGTCCTCTCCAAGTTGCAAGCGCCAAAAACCCTGAAATAGAATTGAGCGTATTCACAAGTAACGCCAAAAGAAGAATTCCGAAGCCAATGGCACTCCATGTTACTCCTCCATGAATCCCACGGTTTTCAACAAATGTTACATCAGCAAAATAAGCTAGACAGGAGGGAAGGCCAATTCCAAATGAAATTCCTAAAAATAGTGAAATTAGAATATTCACTGATGCGCTATTAGTTGCGATGGTAGTTAGCAGCACCGACATAATCGTTCCAACAAACATCCACAAGAGAAAAGAAATTTCTCTTGCACGTGGACAGATTATTGACCCTAAGATGGCTGAACTAGCAACTCCTACAAAGTGAACAGCGAAGAGCACTAAAGTTTCAGTAGCAGAAGCATGTAGGTTGTTTATGGAACTATTAAACATCGCCCATGTTAATGTGTACCATGTAAGACTATTGAATGCTACGATAAATGCCGGAAGAAATTCTTTCCAAACTATCTTTGGTTTAAAGGCGTTTCCAGACCGCATTTTTTGATGCAACCTATTACTCATGAATAATATTGTAAGATAAAACATTTATTAAGTAAAAATTTCTGTATTCGTGTTCAACAATAAAACTTAAGTAGTAGATATGTTGCACAAATATAACATGAGGAGAGTGAAATGAAGAAGGTAAAGAAACGGAAGGTTCCGGTTCGAAATCTTCCTTTATAGACTACCACTATAAATCCTCCAATGTAGATTCTGTAAAGTTTACTAGCAGTGCTTTCAGTTGTTTATCCTTAATTTCTGAAACTAAGTGAGTAGTTTCTTCTATAAGATCCTTCATCATTTTTTCAAGTTTTCTCACGGCTTTTGCTTCGAAAACTATGTCAAGGATTTCATCAACATCCTTGCTTGTTACCTGTTTTTTTGCAAGTAGCTTTTGGATCCTTTGTTTTGAGTCTCTGTCTTGTATGGCGTATAAGACTGGAATGGGTAAACATTCACTGTGAATACGGTGAGACAATTCTTCGATTTCGAAAACATCTATGAATTCTTCTCTAAGTGTGGCTAATATTCCTAAAATTCTTCCATACCTTGTTAAAGCTTCAACTTCACTGTTTGTTCCTCCGCCAATTATGGCTCCAATTCGCATATCTGTTTCAACACTCGCTGCCTTCATTTCCAGAATTTTCATGTATTCTTCCGGTATAACATTGATTTTTCCCTTCAGGTTTAATTCTAGAGCATGTGCGTTTCCAATTTCAAATAGTGATTTTTTAAGCGTTTCAAAAATTTCTTCCACTTTATTCTGAGGTAACTCTCTAATTGATTTACCCAAAAGAATGAAGCCCTTCACTAGGAATGCGTTTCCCAAAAGAAGCGTTATGTCTTTTCCGAACTTTCCAAAAACCGTTGATTTACCGTGCTTCTTAATCTTTGATTTGTCGATAATATCGTCATGTATGTCAAAAGCGGCCGACATCAGGGATATACCTGCTTGAACTTGCACCGCTTTGTCTGGGTTGCCACCCACCGCTTCACAGGCTATTGAAAATAATCCTGGGTGAGTGAAATCGGTCCAGTTCAAAATATAATATTCCAATGCTTCACGTAGTTTTTTACATTCAATGTTTTCTGCTAGAATTGTCTTTTTTGCAAATTCAAGCCCTTTTTTACTTTTTTTCTTAAGGACTTCTACAACAATCTCAGATGCTTTTTTGTGTTTTTCAGGGCTCATAGTTCTATCCTTATCATTAGTTCTATTTAAAATCTAACAGCGATGGTTCTGCAAGAAACAGAACTTATTAAGCAATGCTTTTTATGTCTTGTTTCTGTATTTGTTCTTTTAGTAGGCTATTGTATGTTTCTATGTACTGTTTTCCTTTCCTAGTTATTGTATAAACTTTTCTTGTTCTTCCTTCTTGCTTTTGTTTTTCACTTGTTAAGAAGCCTTTCCGTTCCAGTTTATTAAGCAGTGGATATAATGCGCCGTGCCTCAGCGTTACATCGAATAACGCTTCTACCACTTTTTTTATCTTGTAACCCCACATAGGTTGAGCCTGAATAAGCCTTAAAATTTGAACATCAAGCAAGTTTCTGGTCATGCGTTGAACAAGTTCTTTTCTGAAAGTTTCTGTCAATCTTTCACTCTCTAAACATGTTCTATTCTGAACTGGTTCATGTTTGAGCTTATTTAAATTATGTAGAAAACGGAATATTCCCATATGCTTCGGTATGCTTTTTTATGTTTCTAGTAAGTCTGAACCTTTATATTCCCGTTTATGCAATAGAGAGTCTTGAGATATGTCCTACGGGAGACATATTGTATCCATGTCTAACAGTAAAACTGTTGGACAGAAATACAGAAAGGAAGTAAACATATGGTTAACAACTCAAAAGAAGTTCAGGTCAAGTTGATGAAGGGACTCTTAGACCTCATAGTGCTACAGCTCTTGAACACGAAACCAATGCATGGGTATCAGATAATCACTAGAATCCGCAAAAGTTTTGGAGTGTACTTTGGACCGAGCACCATTTATCCGCTCTTGAACACGTTAGAGAAAAAGGGGCGCGTGAAAAGCAAATGGGACATGAGCAACGAACGACCCAGAAAAGTGTACACACTGACAACTGAAGGGAAAGGCCTGCTAAACTTCACAGAGGACTCGCTTAACTTCATATGCAGAAAAATAGGCACACCAGGAATATCTAAAGGAGTCTTAGCAGAAGGTGATAATCTAAAACCAGTCTTGCACCCATTTCTGAGAAAAATTGAAAGAACAAAACCACGAATTTAGTCTCTAACTCCACCAATCTTTCAAGCTAACGAAGACTAACAACACTGAGCTTCTTCCAGCAACAATCAGCATACTTTTTATTGTACACCTCGCTTTTTGTACAAAGGACGCGACATTGGAAAAAGCAGACATTCTAATTTACGGATGCACCATTTTGCCCATGAACGGAAAACGTTTGATACAAGATGGAGCCCTAGCCATAAAAAACGGAAAAATAATTTTTGTCGGCAAACGTGCATCTGCAAACAAAATACAAGCAAAATTAAAGATAGACGCAAAGAAAAAAATAGCCATGCCAGGCTTGATCAACTGTCACACACACGTACCTATGACCCTATTTCGCGGAATAGCTGAAGACCAACCCCTAAAAACATGGCTGAAGGACGCAATCTGGCCTCTAGAGGCTAAGCTCAAATCAGACGATATTTATGTTGGAGCCCTCTTAGGCTGCTTAGAAATGATAAAAAATGGAACAACTTGTTTTGCTGACATGTATTTTCATGAGGACATGATTGCAAAGGCTGTAGAGAAAAGCGGATTGAGAGGCGTTCTAGCGGAAGGCATAATTGAAGCTGGAAACAAGGCACAAGGCGAACAAATGCTGAAAGAAAGCATAAATTTTGCCGAAAAATTCCGTGGATACGCTAATGGCAGAGTAACCACTTTTCTAGGACCCCACGCAGCTTACAGTTGTAGCCCTGAACTCCTCACCAAAATCAAGAACAAATCCTTGGAACTAAACGTCGGCGTTCACATTCACTTAGCTGAATCGAAAGAAATGTTTAGGGAGTTCAAGAAGAGATGTGGTCCTAGCGAGGTCGAATTTTTGGACAAGATAGACTTTTTTAGCGGTCACGTTCTTGCTGCTCATTGCGTAAATCTGTCAGGTGAGGACGTGCAGATTTTGTCCAAGCGTGGTGCTAATGTTGCTTATGTTCCTGTGGCTAACATGAAACTTGGTGTAGGTGCAGCAAAAATTAAGGATTTGACTGATTTAAGCGTTAACGTCAGTCTGGGGACGGATGGTCCAGCCAGCAACAACACACTTGACATGTTTGAAACAATCAAAATTGCCACCTTGCTTCAGAAGCTCGTTTATTTGAATCCCAACATTTTGCCAGTGTATGAAGTTTTGAGCATGGCGATAGTAAATGGGGCTAAAGCCTTGAGACTTGGGAAAACCATTGGCTCACTTGAGGTAGGTAAAAAAGCTGACGTAATCTTGGTTGACCTTTCAAAGCCTCATTTAAAACCCTTGCATAACACTTACGCAAACATCGTTTATTCTGCGCATGGAAGTGATGTGGACACGGTTATTGTTGACGGAAAAATTGTAATGGAGAATCGACACCTGAAAACATTAGATGAGCAAGCTATAATGGAAAGGGCTGAAAAAACAGCGCTGGATCTGCTGGCACGATAAATCCTCTGGTTTTTCAAGTCTTTCTACGGTTAAATTTATGAATACGAAACGCTATCTTTTTTCTTCCTCAACAAGTTTGGTTTGAAGGCTAAATCTATGAATGAAGTGAAGGCTATCTTTGAACCGCAAAAGGTTCTTCTAGTAGGTTCAAGTAAGATCCGAGAAAGAGTTGGAATTGCTTCTCCACAGCTTTTCAAAAGCGTCATTTATAACATGAGAAAATTCTTTCGCGAGAAAACTTACGTTTTAGATGCGGATGGAAAACATGGTTACAACAAGCTAAGTAAGTTGCCAGAAATTCCTGAACTTGCGGTTATAATGCTACCGCCAAAACAATCGGTTGAACACGCAGAAGAATGCGCTAAAATGGGGGTGAAAGCTCTTGTAATGATTACCGGTGGGTTCAAAGATGAACAGCGTCAGCAGCTGCTCAAGATTAAAGAAGAGTATGATGTTAGAATTTTGGGACCAAACACGATTATGGGCGTCATAAACACTGCAAATGGACTAAACACAACCTTTGAAAGAAACGTCATGCCTAGAAAGGGAAGTATTGCTGTCATATCCCAGAGTGGCGGAGTCGGTGCTTGTCTGCTTGACTTGGCATGTTTTTATAATGTTGGCATAAGCAAATTCGCTTTCGTAGGAGACAAAATAGATGTCGATGACGTTGATTTGCTGCGGTATTATGGAAAAGACAGAAAAACAAAGGTCATTTGCCTATACATGGAAGGAGTAAAAGAAGGAAGAAAATTCATAGAAGAAGCCTGTAGAATAGTGAAGAAAAAGCCTATTTTAGCTTTAAAAGGCGGAATAACACAGCAATCAGCGAAAAGAGCGAAGTCACATACAGCTTCAATTGCAGGATCGGAGGAAATTTTTGATGCAGCCTTCAAAAAAGCTGGAATAATAAGGGTTGAAGACGTTGAAGAATTGATGAACGCAGCCATAGCACTTTCGAAACAGCCTCCAATGCGCGGAGATAACGTGGCAATTGTAAGCAATGTAGGTGGACCAGCAATACTGGCTGCAGATGCTGTTGCAAAAGACAATCTAAAACTTGCAAATTTGTCTGAAAAGACCAAAAAGAAAATTGAAAAGCTCTATCCAGGTGTCGATGCGACAAATCCTATAGACCTGATAGCTGACGCTAGAGCTGAAAGATACTCCAAAGTTTTGGAGTTAGTGCTCGCTGACAAAAACGTGGACGGCGTCCTAGTGATAAACATGCTTAAATCTTGCTTCTTTGAACCAAAAGACGCCAAAGTGATTAACGAAGCAGCAGCAAAATATCCAAATAAACCAGTTGTTGACGTGCCAGCAGGCGAGGAGGACTTCGCACGTGTATACAATGTCTTAGGGAAGACTACTGTACCCCTGTATAATTTGCCTGAAAAAGCAGTCAGGGCATTGAAGTTTTTGAGAACTTATGGCAAAATTCTTGAAAAGCATTAACTATATCTTGAAGAGTTACAGATTCTGTTTATTATTATATTACTTCAGGTGGAAAGTTGTCTAGGCAATTGAGGCATTCAGATGGAAAATTAAGAAGGCAGATTATCAGTTTTTGCAGGCGCATTGCTGGTTCGTACCAAATTGCGACAGCCTGCATAGTTGGTGATTATGCCTTAGGACTGACTGATGCAAAAACAGTTCTTGAAGTATTGCTTGTAATTCGCGGTTTTCAGCCTAGGTTGATGAGTTATGTTAAAATTTTGGATGATAGAAGTGTTATTGTTTTTGCTGTTGACGAATGGGTTTTTGAGAGGGACGTGGAGAGAGGATTTTTAGGCGAGGCGTTGGCTGAAGAAATGATTTTTCCATACGTCGCCCTAAAAAACGAGGATTACTTGCATCTTCAAGAGGTTAAATTGAAAAAGCGTTTAATTCTTGAACTCTTCGAAAATCTCGTTTTGGATTTTCCGGAATTATCCTACAATTTTCACATAGAACCAGAGTATTTTATGTATGAAAACATGTTGAGCAGAGCCAGGCTTTTCCCGCCGATGATTTACACCGTGTTAAACTTCATGCAAAACAATACTAAAAAAGAGAATGTTGAATTGGTTATGCGCGGATATTTGGAGGCTTTAAGGGAATTAGAGGAAGAAGAGGTAATTACTTTTTTAGATGGATACGTAAAGATTTCTAAAAAATTTGTGGAGAAAGTTGAAAGTAAGAAAATTCGTTTCATAAATATTTTCAAGACCGCCCAAAGGGCTTTGTTCAATTCTTTGCTGGGCATTTTTTCAAAGACTTTGCGTTTTGTCTCGCAAAATAGAGGAATGCATAACTTTCAGTGGGATGCTAGAGAAAACTCGAAGCTTGTCCATCAACTTGAGGACCCGCTGAAATATTTGTATATTCCTACGGCTCACGGGCTTGTTCCTTTGTCAGCTAAAATGGACATAGAAGCTTTTGCAAGGAAAGTGCTTTCAAAGCGCAAGGAAGCTGAAATAGAGATTGAGAAGATTGGTGGTGTTTTGAACGATGTCTATTTAGTTAGTGCTTCTGCAAATAATGACAAAAAAGAAGTTGTTGTTAAAAGGTTTAAGGACTGGTCAAGTTTTAAATGGTTCCCCCTCAATCTATGGACCCTCGGGACAAGAACTTTTGCTGTTTTGGGACGCTTGAGGCTTGAAAGGGAATGTGCCATAAATCAGCAGTTATACAGCATGGGTTTTGATGTTCCTAAAATTCTTTATGTAAGTCATGGTGAACGCTTGGTTTTCATGGAATACGTTGAAGGAGAAAAACTCGATAAGGCAATAAAGAGGATTGTGAAATCACAGACGGATGAAAGTTTGAAAAATGAATTGGGAGTCATAAGCAGGGTTGGCGAAAAATTTGCAAAGGTGCATGCTGTAGGCATAGCTCTAGGCGATACAAAACCTGAGAATATTATGGTTAGAGGAAAAAATGGTGAAATTTGCCTGCTCGATTTGGAGCAAGCATCTAGGAGCGGTGACAAGGTTTGGGATATTGCCGAATTTCTGTATTACACGGGGCATTACCTTCCACCCCTTGTTGGAACGCGCCCAGCAGAGCTCATTACAAAAGCCTTTATTGAAGGTTATTTAGAGGCTGGAGGAGACGTTAAGCTTGTTAGAAAGGTTGGAAATCCGAAGTACACGAAGGTTTTCAGTATATTCACTTTTCCGAGTGTAATTTTCGCTATTTCAAGCATTTGCAGACAGATGGGTAAGCTGAAGGCATGAGTGCGATTAATACTATCTTTTGCCTTTTTTATGTCTTGTAGGAAGTTCAATTTTCTTTTTCTGTTTCTTCTGCATCTTCCTAGCTCTTACTAATTGTTTATGCTTTTCCCGACCTGCAGCTTTGTCTTTTTTGCTTCTTCTAGCCACGTTTTGACCTCCATTGTATGGCATAACCACATGGTACTTGCTAAAAAATATTACTATCTTTAAATAACTGTTAGCATGCGCTCTGTGTTCAAAAAGCCTATTTAGGATGGACGACACAGAAAGTTTCTTTGTCGTTGGTGTATGAATTGGTGAAGCTAAGCACTTCGTTGACGTTTTATGGTGGAGTAGATGAGATTGGCGGAAACAAAATCCTACTCCAAGACAGAGGCACGCAAATTTTCTTGGATTTTGGCATGTCCTTTGCTTTGAAAAAGCAGTATTATTCGTTGCCTTTCCTTTCGCCTAGAAGTGAAAAAAGCTTGCAAGAGCTTGGAATTCTGCCGAAACTTGAAGGCTTTTACAGGTTTGATGATAGGGCTGCGGAAGTTGATGCTGTTTTCCTTTCGCACGCTCATATGGATCATTCAGCTTACATATCTTTCATAAACCGTGAAATTCCAGTGTACTGCGGAGAGACAACGAAGATTATTTTGCAGACGCTGGGTGAAATGCGTCCTACGGCGTTGGAGTTTGATGTTGAAGACGTATTGTTTAGGTCCTTTAGAACAGGAGACTCGATTACTGTTGATGGTTTAGAGATTGTGCCAGTTCATGTCGATCATTCTGTTCCAGGAGCCTACGGCTTTATTATTCATACTTCTAATGGCGCTGTTGTTTATACTGGAGATTTTAGGGTTCACGGAACGAAGCCTGAGATGACGTCTGATTTTGTTGAAAAGGCAAAAGAAGCAGACCCAGTGGCGGTTGTCACTGAAGCCACGAACATGACTGGTGCTTCAATTTCTTCCGAAGTTGAAGTTAAGAATAAGTTGAATGGAATTGTTGGGCAGACGAGTGGTTTGGTGCTTGCTGATTTTGCTTACGCTGATGTTGATAGGTTGAATTCTTTTTATCGAACAGCCAAGAAGAATGGGCGATGTCTTGCTGTTTCACTTAGACAGGCTTACATGTTGAAAGCGTTGCGCAAGGACAAGCACTTAAGGGTTCCAAGCTTGGTTGATGAAAGCATATTGATATTTCGAAAGTCGAAGAAAAGATATCGCAAATGGGAAAAACAAATTGTAGAGGAGCATTCGGACAAAATTGTTGATGTGTTCGAAGTTTCGAAGCGACAACGGGAAATAGTTTTAGCTATGTCTTTTTACGATTTGGAGGAGCTTGTGGAAATCAATCCGAAAGCGGGTAGCTGTTATGTTTTGTCTGCGTCTGAGCCGTTCAATGAGGAGATGGAGATTGACTTTGAAAGGTTGGTGAATTGGCTTAGGCATTACGGGTTGCCGCAGTATCATGTGCACGTTTCTGGACATGTAATGCCGCTTCAGCTGAAAAACATTTTGGCAGAGATCAACACACGCAAGGTTTTTCCTGTTCACACGGAGCATGCGGATTTATTTGCCAAGTTCGTGGGAGACTTGAAATGTGAAACTGTGGTCGTTGAGAAGGGGAAGGAGTATAAGATTTGAGGTAGCTGCAGGAAGGGTTTTGCTCTGAAAAACTAGACCCCCCTTATATATACTAGTGGAAACTGGTTTGGGTTACTCTGATTTTGTCAGTTTGTGATGTGTTAGTTTTTGGGACTGTAATTGAATGTTCATAATCTGGAGATTAGGACAGGAGAAACAGTTTTTCTGGTGGTCTTTCTCTGTTGGAAACCTTTTGATTAGGGGATGCATTGCGCACGCGATTGGCACATTGTTGTTATGGCCTGGAAATAGGGTCTGTTTTATGGGTCTACTTCTCCGTAGTGGGCTGTCACTCTTACGGCATCGAGGATTATGATACGCCGTTGTCATTTAGGTCGGAGTGAGGGCTATACTCAGTTTGCTCTTCCGTAAGGTTCATGAAACCACAATTTAAAATCACATGTCTGTAGATGTAAGGTTTGGTTTTAACTTCGTAAAATGGGTATTAACGTTGGATATTGAAAATGAATTATTAGGTTTTGTCGTGTGTGACGATTCATAACGTATAAGTTGACGTATTGCATCTTGATATTACCGATACAAATGAACGCTACAACACGTGACCATCGAATACGATTGCTGCTTCACAGCTTAGGCTTAAGCTGCCTAGGCGGAGCCATATTCCTCCAAATACTAGTCTTTACAGACATACTGCAACACGGATATTTCATGGCTGTGGAAAACAATCCAGCCATCTTGACATTCGAAATCGGCTTAACAGCATTTGCTCTCATTTACTTCATCTACATGTACCAACGCTTCATCCGCTCAATCAAATAACCATTTTTTAACACTAAAAATTAAAAAACTCCTTCTAGACAGCGGTTGAATAACAAAGAAGAATAAAATCGCTTTAGACAGCTGTTGCGACTCAACTGGTATCTCTGATTTAAGCATTCCATCTTCTACATAAATTAAATAAGCTAGATCTTTGCAAAACACAAGCAATAATTCTCTCAAAACGGTGAAAGCCTTGAAGGGATTAAAAGCTCTAACAACAATTTCTGTTATGCTAATTCTCACACTAGCACTTATTCAAAACACCACAGCACAAACTTCGGACGAGATGCAAACCTTCTTCTCCAAAAAATATGTTGGAATCTCAATTAAATTTAGTGCTACACGAGAGACGATGCCTGACGAGAATGCGACAATTAACTTGTGGATTAATTGCACAGCTGCCGATGTAGACGTGGAGTGCCTTACGCTTAGCATTTATGGTTTCAGGTATGGTAAAGAAAAGATACTGCTGAAGTCTGTACACGAAATAGAAAGCACTTTTCCCCTAGTCTTCAATCATACAAAACAATATAACTATACGGTGCACATACCTTATGACGTTTGGGATGCAATCTACGCTGAAATGTATATCGAATACACAGTTGTGGACTCGACTTTTGAAGAAAACCCGAATTTCTCGATCACAATCGTCAGAAATGTCTACTTGGAAGAACTGGAAAACATGTTCGAAAATTTGAACTACACTTATTGGCAGCTTAACGAAACTTTTTCGGGATGTTTCCAAATGAACCTCACAAAAGAAAACCTAGATTGCTTAAACCAAACTTACTGGGAGCTTCAGCAAAACTTCACTTCCGTCCAAGGAAGCTTAATCGAACTTGGAAACACAAGGACGGCAGTGATTATTTTAGCGATAACAACCGTTTTCTTCGTAGCTACAACCTTCTACGTCGTCATGCGAAAACCCAAGCAATATTGGTGACACACTATTTCCCTCTATTTTTCGTCCTTGCTTAGCTTGTAACATCGAAAAAAACAGTAGGAACTTGCAAATAACTGAAAAACTCAAAATCATTTTTTATGCAGGTTCCGAGCTGCGATAAATGTCAGGCCTCGCTCTGTAAGGGCTCTGGCTGTTCTGTTCACCGAATCATGTTTATCAAGGTAGTTCACTAGGAGCTTCGGCATCAATCCCTGTGCAATTATGTCTTTTTTGGGCATGAAATATTCCAAAATATCCGAAGGATGCTCTCGTGTTGCCTCAATCTCAGGGAACGCACCTTCATGTTTAGCGCTCACGTTTTTGACATGGTCTGCTATTCCTAGAAGCTCGTTCAGTCTGTTGTATGGTTGTCTGACAATGCTCTTGTAGGTTTCCACGATGTGATGTTCGATGCGTACAATATCTTCGAAGCCAAAGTCTTTCCGCATATAAGCTGACAGTTCAATGGTCTCATTGTTTACGGCGTTTGAGAGGTTAAAGCCTACGAGAGGTGTTGTCCCATCATCTCGACTGAAGAGTTTTGCAGTCATCAACGTCCAAAAACACGCATAAGGATTGTCATTGCCAAGATAAACTGAAATCTTGAATTCCATGTCAATTCCAAGTTTGTGCAGCCAATACCCAAGCATCACAGTACCTATGTTTACATTCAAAACTTGTCGAATGCCGTATTCAGTGTAGTAATAAAGGAATTCGTCAACCCACTTCAAAGCGTATTCGTTCGGCACTCCCACACCACCGAAATAACCCGTGATGGTTTCAGGACCTCCCAAATGAACGTTAATGGGCTGACCGTCAGGTCCAGGCATAGTTCCTTTTGTATCCAATGTCTCTACGTAGGAAGCACCTATGATCTGCATGGCTGCTGCAAAAGCGAGAATGTGATCGTCTTCAACTTGTTCCTTCATGGAGCGGACTCGAATGTAACGGGCCGGCATAAGATTCTGCTCTTCAACGGTTTTTTTTGCCTCTTCTATGAGCCACGGGAAAAAGTTACAAGCACTAATTTCAAGGGTTACAGCAAAGGAATCATCAAACTTCATGGAATCAGCTTTTTCTCCCAGAACTTTTCTGCGATATTCTGGAATGCTGATAAAGGCTCCTCTATCCCGCTGTTCAATCAGCCACTCAAGGTCCATTGCATAAGCTGAATTTTTTCTCCTGAGTCGTTCCATGAGGTTTTCTAGGTTACGGGCTTCTCTGGCTTTGCGGTTAATCTCCTCAACACCGCCATATTTCTCAACGATTTTTAGCAAGCCATTTACAAGAGGGTTATCTTCTCTCAGAAGAAAACTATTGATCTGCTTCAGATTTTCCTCTTTCATTCTTAATCTTTCTCTAAGGGCACTCACTAAACTGTCCTCCCGGATATTCGTACTGGAGTAAGTAATTTAAGCGTTTTTCAAAAATTTAAGAAGTTTAAATGATGCTCACTCATTTTGGGAAACAGCATAGCTAACGGATGATTTTCCTATTTTTCAAGAAGTGGATGTTGTCAAAATTTTGTCTCCGCTTTTCTTCTTGTTCTTCCAGCCAGTTCTCATAGCCAATCTGTTTTATCCTTCTGTAATTTTCATCAATTTTGTAGGTTTTTTTTGATAACTGAGTTTTTCACAGTTCATAAAATCTTTACAAAAATAACAGTTTTTCAAACCCTTTTCTATACAGCAATTCCTAACTTCACAGTTTGGCATTCCTCCACCTTGAAGACAGCCAGAACAACCCGAATTGGCAAACCATTCTAGTCCCTCCGTGAAATTTTCGAAATCAAAGTCTCGAGTTATATGCCCTATCCATTCACCATAACCATAGGCTTCAACAAATCGTTTTAACTCTTCTGCCATCTTCGGAACGCGCACTTGCATGGCGCAGTGGCTACAGCAAACCCCACAATAGCCTATTAACACGCTCTTATTGAACTTGCTTAACTCCTTGAGAGAAGACCTTCTCTATTTGGTCCTTTATTAGTTAACGCTTTTTCTCTTTTTGTTTTTTCTTTTTAATTTCCTTCAATATTGGGAGTATTGGTCTGCCCTTTCTCCACAGTTCTTCAAACTGTTCACGCAAAATTTTCGCCAAGGGAGGAATCCTAAGCCATAAGGCTTCGAGTGTCTGAGCCATTCTCAATTTAGATTCTGAGGGAAAAACAAGAATGACATCCCTCTCATCAAATACCATAAACCGAAGTGGAATCTCTTTTATGTCCAGAGATCTCACCTGGCTGCCAAACTTGATATATTCTTCATATCTCTCCAAATCTTCTAAAGTCCACAAATCAGTTATCTGCCTTACAACCCTAATGGATTTCCCCTTTGTTTTAAGGGCGTATTTTACAGCTTCAAGTATTTCTATTTCAGGAGGGCGCAGAGACGTTGTGGCTACCAAAAATTCTTTCTTAGAACTTCTTATGGCTTCACTGTATATTGCAATAAATGCAGTATCTCTGCGAGTAAACCACACTTTACTCCTTTCAAGCTTAAGGCTTTTGCTTTTTTCATACATTTGTGAAAGCAACTTCGTCAATGTCTGAGCGGTTTTCCTCTTTTCTTCCAACTGCCTTAATGTTTCCATCTCTGTGGCAATTAGAAGGTTTTTTAGTCCCTGTGCTGGTTCAACAGCAGCATAAATTGAAGGCCTCCCAGACTGCTCCATTAACAAACCTTTCTCCATAAGACTTCTGAGCACGTCGTAGGCTCTAGGTCTGGGTATACTGGTTTTTTGGGCCAGTTCACTTGGGGACATTGGACCCTGGATCATTAGAGAAACGTAAGCTCGCGATTCATAGGGAGTCAGACCTAATTGCTTGTTCAAAATCTCAGCTAGCCTCAACCACTCTTCCATCAAGCTTCCCAATACTCCATAAACAAATCGTTCTATATAAGTTTTGTTACACGAACCAAGTGTAACAGACCCAAAAAGCTTATAAGGCTCAGTGTCCCTATAAAACTTGTTACACGACAATCGTGTAACAAAAAAATGAGGAATGAAAAATGAAAAGAACAGATTTAAAGAAAACACCCACCTCAAAAAAAGCTCTCCGCAGCAAGTTACTCACATCATTCAAAAGAGCGCTCAGTATTGAAGCTGAGCCTAAGTCAACATCAAATTTACAAGTTTCCAGAAAAGGATTACCTGACACTTTTCTGACTTATGATGAGCTTCGAAAAATAAATGCTCAATTACTGAAAATGGAAATGCAAAAAGCTGAAGCAATACGACTTATTCGTGAAAAAAACCGTTGCGTCTAAGGTCAACAAATGTCCTTCAACAAGCTCCCCCCTTTTTAACTATTCTATCCTCTATTTTCTAAAATTTTAAATTCAAAGCTTAAATGGTATAAGGCATACGGTTAACCAAAAGGCGAGAAAAACATGTTTAAGCCTGAGGGAATCTTGCCAGCTTTGGTTACGCCTTTCACGGATGACGGAAAGGCTGTAGATGAGGAAAGACTGCGAGCTTTAGTCAGCCATTGCATTGAGTTAGGCGTTTACGGGGTCGTTCCATGCGGCACAACAGGCGAGTTCGTAAACTTAACAACAGAAGAGAAAAAACAGGTTATTGACATAGTTATTGACGAAGTCAAAGGGAAAGTTTCAGTGGTAGTAGGCACAGGAGCTAGCGGAACAGATCAAGCTTTAGAAATGACAAAATACGCGAAGGATGCAGGTGCAGACGCAGCCTTAATCGTTACACCTTTTTACTTAAAACCTAAAGACCGTGGCATTTACCAACACTACCATACGATTGCAAGTGAAGTAGACTTGCCGATAATTCTTTACAACATCCCACAATGCACAGGCGTTCAACTTCCTTGGCAGATGGTTGAAGACTTGGCTCAAATCCCAAACATTGTCGGTTTGAAAGACAGCAGCGGACAACTAAGTTACATTCTTGCCGTCTTGGAGAAGGTACGCGACAAAATCAACGTCATGTGTGGACACGACGAAGTCGTTGTTGCAGCACTAGCTGCTGGATGCTCAGGAGCAATTCTTGCAAGCGCCAACGTGATACCAGACATTTGGGTTCAAATCTACAATCACGTGAAAAATGGTGAACTGCAAAAAGCCCGTGAACTGCAATATAAAATACAGAAAATGGCACGCATAATCGCTGGAAGCGGAGCAGTAGGAACAAAGGCAGCCCTGAACATGATGAAAGTAAAAGTCGGACCAGTCAGAAAGCCGCTGAGCATAGGCGGAGAACTAACATACGAGGCAAGGGAAGAGCTGCGAATAGAATTGGAAAAAACAGGGAAGATAAAACCAAAAACCATAACATTTGAAATCAGCGAAAAACCCGTAGAAGAACGGTTCAAAGCAATTGACGTAACACCAGAAATCATAAGAGACTTCAACTTGCGTGTAGGGGAAGCCTTAGCGGGACAAGGTGCAGAAGTAGCCCACATAGACTTGCTTATCGGAAAGAAAGATGGACCTCTGGGCGAAGCCTTCGCAAAGGCTAAATCTACACCAACACAGGGACATGAACCTTTGCTAGCCATTTTGGAGCCGAATCTAGCTGTTAAGCCTGTAACCTTGATAGTTCCAACGGTTACGATTAGAAGTATGCGCCAAGCAAGCATGGTTTATGGTCCTGCACAAACAGCAGTTGCAAAGGCAATCATTGACAGCGTTGCAGAAGGAATAATCCCTAAAGAAGCTGCTGAAGACCTAATAATTATCGCTAACGTGTTCGTTCATCCAACAGCCGTTGACAGACAAAGAGTATACATAAACAATTACAAAGCTATGCACCACGCCATCCGCAGAGCAATAGAAGGAAGACCCACAATAGACGAATTAATAGAAAACAAAGATAGGTCAAAACACCCCTTCAAATACACACCTTAGTGACCGAAANTGTCAACTCAAAAAATAAGCGAAGGCGACTACGTACTCCTTTANTTAAACCGACGAAAAACATACCTCGTCAAAGCTGAAAAAGGCAAAACCTTCCACACACATAAAGGCTTCATAAAATTCGACGACATAATCGGAAAAAAATACGGCTCCAGAGTTTTAAGCAACCTGAGAACCGAGTTCGCAGCGTTAAAACCTTTGCTACGCGATTACATTTTCAAATCTACGCGGAAAACCCAGATAACCTACCCGAAGGACGTGTCGCTAATGATTATGTTCAGCGGAATAGGTCCAGAAAGCTGCGTAGTAGAAGCTGGAACAGGCACGGGTGCGCTAACCACAGCTCTAGCTCATTATGTTAAACCGGATGGCAGAGTCTACAGCTACGAAATAAGGGAAGAATTCCTTGAAACCGCAAAGAAAAACCTGAAGCGAGCAGGCTTGATTGAATTTGTCGAATTCAGGAATAAGGACGTGACAGTTGGCATAGACGAAAATGACGTTGACGCGGTTATACTGGACTTGGCAACTCCTTGGCTTGTTGTTCCACACGCTTACACTGCCCTGAAGCCTTGCGGGACAATAGTGTCATTCAGTCCAACAATGGATCAGATTGTAAAAACAGTTGAAGCTTTGAAAGAGAACAGCTTTATAGACATCGAAACTGTTGAATGCTTAATGCGTGGAATGCAAACTGAAAGAGGAAGAACACGTCCTCACACTTTGATGACAGGACATACAGGTTACATAACATTTGCACGCAAGGCAACGAAGCCCGAAGTCTGATCTAACCCTTCTCCGGACCACCAATGGCAAAAACACCATCTGCACGTTCAGTTTCAAGCTTTTCTCCAAAATGCATATGAATGCTCTGTGAATACTGCCTGAAATCAAAATCCTGCAAAATTTCAACGGCTACTTCATTCATAGCTGGAACACCCACGTAAAGCTTTGCGTTATGTCCTATTGTCTCCATGCATTCCATTAAAAGTTCGCGTGCGACTTGAGGGTTTTCAGGGTTACATACCCAAGGTCCTATTCTATATCCGCTTTTTGTTTTGCGAAACATGATGTAGCCAACGATTCTAGAGCCTATGCGTGAAACAAAGCAGAGCTGAGGGTTTTCTTGATAGAGTCTGTGTAAGACTTTGGTTCTGTTTGCACCAAAGTATTCGGCATCGAATTTTGTAAGTTGTTTTATTCCTTCTATTTTCAAAGTATTTATGCGATGACTTGGTAGTGATGTGATTTTTCTACTGACTCCTGTGAATCTTAAAGAGTCGTATTCATCAGCAAATCCCAGTCTTCGATACAAATCTGCTATTGCAGCCACTGCTTCCAGCTTTATTGTTTCTACTTTACAACTCAACAGATAATCCATTGCCCTTCTTGTTAAGAGAGTGCCTATGCCTCTCCTTCTATACTCAGGCTTAACAATCAGCAATCCTGTCCATCCGAGTCTTCCATAACTGATGGAGAAAACATGGCCCACAGGTTTACTTTTTATCTCTGCGATGAAACAGCCATTGGGTTCACCATTGAACATGCGTTTAATGTCATTTCTTGTGTCGTCCCATTGCTCCATCACATTCAATTTGTATGCAAAATCGATATCTTCATCTTTGAACGGGCGAATGGAAAAATGTTCCATAACAGCATCCCAAAAGTTTCTGTTGTTAAGCCGTTAAAAGCATTTATGTGTTCTCTGTTATAACTATTTTACAAAATCTTGGGAGACATACGATAATGAAATTTACGATAAGTGAAAGTGAACATCAAGGTCGAACAGAAAAGGTTAGAAAGTACTTGAGGAGACGGAAGCTTGACGCATTATACTTGACAAACGGTACAAGCATGTTCTACCTGACAGGTTACTCATTCATTTCCACTGAGCGCCCAGCAGCATTAATCATACCAGTTGACGGTAAAATCACCTTTATGGGTCCTCTTTTGGAAGAAGACCATATCCCGTTGAAGACGAGAATCATCGAAGATGTGAAGACTTACGTGGATTATCCCGGGGAAAAGCATCCAATTGAGCATTTCGCGGAATTCTTAAAGGACATGGGTTTAGCCAAAAAACGCATAGGCACCGACAACAAGGCTGGAGCTTCTGGAAGATGGGGTTACAAAGGTCCACCGATCACGAAAAAACTGCGCGAAGCAAAGTTTGTGGACGTGAAGGATTTGGTGCCTTCTATGCGCCTCATTAAATCTGAAGAGGAAATTAGGCTAATGGAAGAGAGTGCCAAATGGGCAAATCTGGCACATAGCCTGCTACAGGAGTATACAGCTGAGGGCTTGTGGGATGTTAAGGTTGCGTTAACTGCTTCTTACGAAGCATCTATTATCATGAAGAAAGCTCTTGGACCTGATTATGAACCCATGTGTAGAAGTTCTCCGGTAGGCGCTGGTTTTAGAGGTCAAATAGGTGAAATGAGCGCCATACCACATTCTATTGCGACGAAGCGCATGATTAGAAAAGGAGACGTTGTGGTTACGGGTGCTGGCGCAGACGTAGGCGGCTACAGTTGTGAACTGGAAAGAACAATGATTGTCGGAAAACCAACAGTGAAACAGAAACGATATTTCAACGTGATGGTTAAAGCCCAAGAAGCCGCATTCAAAACATTCAAGTCTGGAGCCAAATGCAGCGACGTTGACAAATCAACAATCAAAGTGTTCAAAAAAGCTGGCTTAAAGCACTTGGTAAAACATCACACTGGACATGGCTTGGGGTTGGAAGGACATGAACCTCCATGGTTAGACATAGGCAATGAAGAGCCTCTACGTGCTGGAATGGTTGTAAGGTGTGAACCAGGCATTTATGAGACTGGTTTTGCAGGGTTCCGGCACTCAGACACTGTTTTAATAGCTGAAGACGGCGCAGAAGTTATCACGTACTATCCGAGAGACTTAGATGCATTAACCATCGGTTGACAGTTTATTTTGCGAACTTACATGAAACAAAGAATAAAATAGATGAAATGAGAGCCAGCCAAAACTCAATGAAAAACTGAGAGGTAACTACGCTATACGACAATTGCAGGGGCAGTTGATAAACACATAAGATTGGGGCTATAATAGATAAAACAGCCGTGATGATAGACCGCGACGCTTGGGCTTGAGAAACCCAGTTTCTGCTAAACCTCACGCACACCAACCTTTAAGCCTGAAGACTTAAGCAGATGCCAGTAAACAAGAAGGGTTTTTCCCTTAAGCTCTGACTCTAAGAAAGCTAAGTCAAATTCGCGAGAGGACTTCGACATAAAACCGCCGAATACCTCTTTAAGCATAAACATTATAAAAGTCTTAATTCACAATGGTTCAAACAACTGTGGACACATGAAATAAATGCCGTCTGAGTAACTCTGAGATTTCATCCATGTGTCAAGCTAATGCCTTCTCATCATCCGGCAAAGAAACAATAGCATAACTGAAAATAAAAATGTTCTTCTTTCCCCGGTGTGGATTTGAAACTCATACTCTTAGTTCATAAGAATGGTGGCTTTTCATTTAACAAAGCTTACCATTGCGGTTCAACAGAGTTCTTTTATGAACCTCTTAAAACAAACTGGCTTAAAGGTTTCTCACTGCTGTTTATTGCATCGCAAGATTTAAGTTTATCTTCCACACTTCTGTTTAAGTAACAAGCTACGGGAAGAAAGTTCAATGGGAAAGTCAAAGAAAATTCCATTAGTCAGTGGCTTAATAGGCAGTAAAGCTCGGTCAATTCATGGTCAACTTGAGGCATCCTACATTAACTATAGCACAGTTAAGATCGAGCTAAAAAGGAAATTATATACTGGTCTTTCTGACGTTAAATTTTCAATAGCAGACACAGACTTGGCAGACATCGTACAAATCTTAAATGAAGCCAATCAAAAAATTGAGGCGTATTGGCTCACCAAAATTTCCCCAAAAAGACGAGAGCTAAAAATCAAAAAAGCAAAATAGCATACAGTTCTGCATCATAAGAACAGGAACGTTTTATTCAACATTCCAGAACTATAGTTAGATGGAATTATAAAAGATCTCAACACCCTGAAACCGTGTATCGACGGCGCGTTCCAAAATTCTACGGAAGCTCGTCAAAAAACATCGTAATCGGAAACAACTTCTTGGGAATGTACACCCTAGTATCAACTATTGACATACGTTCCACAATAATACATTCTACAATTTAGGAATACTTGTCATAACTGGGGGCCTATTTTTTGCGATAACAGCATATAATGTAGGTATAGCGCTATTTGTGCTCACTATCGGGTGTTTACTGGAAATATGGCAAGCTCTAAGATAGGCGCACGCTAAAAGATATTCTTTATTGTGACACAATGGATTTGTAATTCATATTTTGGGTTCATAAGTTAGTTAAGTAGTCATGTTCATTTCATTGTTAGAAATGGAGGAAAACTCTTGAATCAGAACATTGCATTTAAGCAGAGGAAAGAATTGGAAGATAAAATGGCTAAGATTTTCAAGGAAAACATTAATGTGCTGTCAACGGAATTGCAAAAAATATTGGTAGACGATATGGTCACGGCTTTCCAAAATAGAATAAACGTGTTAATTCGAGCACAAGAGAAAAGAAGCTACTAACGAAGACTAAATAAGAGCAAGACGTAGTTTGAATCCATAAAAGCTTTATAGAAAAAAGCTGACATAATGCCCAAGAGGATTGGATAATGAGACGTTCCAAACTCGAAATGTATATAGATATACTGAAAGTGTTAGCCCATCGCGGTCCATTAAAGCTAACTCACATAATGTATAAGGCTAACGTAAACTGCAGCGTTTTGAAGCAGTACCTTGACTTTCTAATAAAGCAGAATCTGGTCGAAGAAAGAACGGCTGGGAAGCGCAGGGTTGTTTACGCAATAACTCAAAGAGGCATCACAGTGCTCAAACACTTCAGAGAATTAAAACAAGTATTGCCAATCATAGAAGAACCAAGAAACAGGATGCCAGTACCCTACTAAACCATTCTCGACCTTAAGACATGCTTCCACGTTTTGCAACACACTCAGTTCTGAAGCGGCCTTTCTATCTCAAGCTTTTCCTGCATTAAGAATTAGAATGTTTGAGCGAATTACAATATCCGTTTCAATGTTCATAGTAGCCCTATTCATCTTCACAATATTGTTTGTGCTGTTCTGGTTAGAAGCCTTAAGAAGTAGTTGTTTTCCTAAACAAGCGTTTATTTTGTAAATCATTACATTTGTTTCGTAAGACTTAATAAACACAATCTTCCACTACCATTTGTACATATGTAAAACACTATATGGGGAGCTAGTGTGACGAAACAAGAAGTTCTGGGGAGAAAGCCTTTAAGAGTGTTGGAAAAAATCAGGGAGAACCTTGAGAAACTAAATGAGAAAATGGAAATTATGATAGAGTTACAGAAGCGCGGTACAAAGAGTTTTCAGCCTCTTCCCGACGCTCCGTTGGATGTTATGACCCTGCTTTCTATGCCTGACCACCTTAGAAAAACAGCAATGACCGTATGTAGACTTGGAAGAGCCACAGCGGAGGAAGTAGCTCAACAAACACATAGAGCCAGGGCTGTGGAAAGTGGCTATTTGAACCAGCTTGTGATCATGAGTCACTTAAAAAAAGAGAGGGTAGGGAGAAAAGCTTACTTCTATGTGGAAAAGGAAAATCAAGGGTGATCATCTTGGGCAATATAATAGCTTTGCACTCATACAAGGGTGGAACCGGAAAAACTCATATTTCCATAAATTTAGCTGTGTCCTTTGCAAAACATGGTAAAAAAGTATGTTTGATGGATCTTGACTTCCGAGCTCCAAGCCTTGCCACATTTTTTAGTCATGAAAAAGTGGAGTGTTGGCTGAACGATTATTTGAATGGAACATGCAAAATTGACAAGGCTTTGATAGACATAAGCCACAGAATCAATGGTGGAGGTAAACTGTCTGTTGTGTTGGCTAATCCGTCAACAGAAGCCATTAGAGAAATGTCTGCAAAGGACAGAAAGTGGGAGATGAGAGCTTTAGGAAGACTTTTAGCCCTTAGAAATTCACTCCTAAATGACAAAGCTTTTGACTACCTCATTTTTGACACAAGCCCAGGACTGCAATACTCATCTATAAACGCCATAGTAAGCGCGGACCTAGTGATTGTGGCGACAACCTTCGACAGGTCAGATGTTGAAGGAACAAAACGTATGTTGAATGAACTTTATGACTTGTTCGAGAAAAAAACCGAGATAGTCATGAACAGAGTTTTGTACGACATTTCTTCGAAATCTGGAAAAAACAGTTTGGAAAAAAAGATTGAAGACGTGTATCAAACTCCAGTTTTAGGCATGATACCTTGTTTCTGCGATGTTGCCAGGGCTGAAGGAGCTTTCATCTTCGTTCAAGAAAAGCCGGAACATCTCTTCAGCAAAATTGTGGATAAAATGTCGAATAAGATAGAAAGAAACAATTCGGTGTGACTTACTGTCGCGCTATTTTGTTTATTAACTGATAGATTTTACATTTCTTACATTCATTATAGGCCTTCGCGTCACAGTTTTTGCATATCATGCGATTCAATTCTTTAATTTCAGCGTTCATCTCTTTCACATGATGATTTGAGTGTTTGTGGTAATATACTCTTATTCCCTTCCTGTAATATTTCTCATATTAAGACTTATAGAGCAACAAAAACACTCTGTAAAGTCTTGACAAAAGTGAGGTAAATAATTATTGGATAAATCAGCAGTAATTCTTGCAGGAGGCTTCTCCAATAGATTCGGACAGGACAAAGGATTGCTGCTTTTGGCAGGTAAGCCGCTCATAAAACATGTTATGCATGCGATTTATGGCATCGTTAACGAAACAATCATCGTCGTCAGCTCAAAAGTTCAAGCTGAAAATTTCGCAAAGATCACTGGTTCAGATGTACGCATTGTTATTGACGCAAATGACATGCAAAGTCCACTCATAGGTGCATTAACTGGTTTTGAAAAGGCTTGTGGAGAATATTCACTTCTCCTTCCATGTGACACCCCACTGGTTTCAAGGGACATTCTCTTGCTCTTACTCGAATTACGCACAAACAAGAATGCGGTTGTTCCGCGTTGGCCGAATAGTCACATAGAACCGTTGCAAGCGGTTTATTGCACAAAACCCGCC
>JGI24422J19971_10000334_pt1 | contig 25812 bp, 20 predicted proteins | sample DeeMarSWOR152_54_FD_19971 | JGI IMG/M metagenome (IMG submission 19971) | reverse complement strand
GAGCGACTCGCATGAGCAGTGGAGGACCCATCGAGGGTAAGCAGGAAGGGGGTCCGCCGGTGGCGGACAGAGCCGGGAAGGGGCACAAATTCCCCGCCTGCGAACCCCGAAAGGGTCACTGCGGGAGCGTTGGAGCGAGAGGGCAATGGGGTTCACTACATGAAATCGAAATAAGTCTCACTATTCAGGGAGTTACGAGTATTCACCATGTCACACCCAGGGAACTCCCCTGCCTGGGAGGACTTGACCTTTGAGGCTAGTTAAACTAAACTTAAAGTTTAATTGACTCTTTTAAAGCTAGCGTTTCAGTTAGTCACTGTGCCGAGTTTTTGATACCCTTTTTTGATCTAGCTTCTCTTCAGGATTGGGATACATGGCAGCAGCAAGGGGTGTGGGTGTCACTGTGGCAGGCGATCATCATGTGAGGGCAAAGGAGATCTTCTGAAGAGTTCAATGAAGGCTTGTTTATGAACCGCATTAAGGATTCAGCGACGAAAAGGGAGAGTGGAAGGCTTCCTGCTTTTTCTCGGAGTTGGATGGGTTTAAAGGGTATCTGTGCCGTCGTGGTGTTTCTGTGTCTCCCTGGAAATCCCTTCATCGAGGCTACCTCTGCTCAGCAGAAGGCAACCGCTTCCAGTGGTGAGGGGATTTTGACGGGAACCGGTACAATTGTGGATGAGAATATTGCCCTTGCCCGAAATGAGGCCATATCAGAGGCCTTTGTAAAGGCCATTGAGGAATACCTTATTCAAAGAATAGGGTCACAGGGCATGGCCAATAATTTTCAGAGACTCGATGAGGAAATCCTTTCCAAACCAAAGGAGGCAGTGCAGGATTATCAGATAATCTCTGAGTTTAGGACTGAACGGTACGTCAGGGTGCTCGTAAAGGTTCGGGTAAGTGAGGTGGTTCTGGAGCAGAAACTCAAGCAGTTGGGACTACTTGAGGTTGAAACTGCCCAGGTTCCGGTTCTGTTCATGGTTTCGGAGAAGCGGGAAGGTTACTCATCCACCTACTGGTGGGGTGATCCCTCCCGCCCAGCAGCGATTACCCAAACTGAGCTTTCGCTGAGCCGTGTGTTCGAGGAGAGAGGCTTCAGGGTTATAAACAGATCTTATTTCCCTCCGGAGGGGAGCTACGATGAGGGCATGCTCAATCTAGCTTTGACCGACGAGCAGCTCGTCAAGTGGGGTGAGCTTTTTTCCGCCCAAATAGTAGTGGCCGGAGAGGCGATTCTCTATGGCCCTTCAAGGGCATCAGTTTTCCTTAGAGGAATCAAGGTTGCGGAGGGAATGGTCATTGCTCAAGGATATCGGGAGGGAATAGTTGACAGCACGGAACAGCGCGATAAGAGCCCAATAGGGATCGCCATAACGAACTGGGCTAATGAGATGATTCCCCACTTGATGGAGGGGCTTGAGCCAGCACAGCGAATTGTCAATCGACTGATTGTGATCGTGAGGGGCCTGCAGAGCTATGGCGATTTTTTGCTCTTCAAGGATTTCCTAAGGAATAATTTCCCGAAGATAACATCTGTATTGGAGAGAAGGCTCACGAAAGAGGCCGTGACGTTGGGCGTAGAAACAGAAGGCGGCTCAACAAAATTGGCCGAAAACCTGCTCGAGCATCCGAAAAGGCCTTTTCCATTTAAGATCTACGATTTGAACGATCAGGGATTCACGGTGGTTGTGCAATGACCGTTCCAAATGTGCTCAGCATCTTGAGGATCATTCTTGTTCCCATCTTTATCATCTATATGCTCAATAACAGGACCCTTGCCTCACTTGTCGTTTTTATCATTGCCGGAGTTAGTGACGCCCTCGACGGGTTCATAGCACGTGCCTTTCATCAGAAAAGCAACTTAGGAGCCCACCTCGATCCCCTTGCTGATAAGGTGCTGCTTATCAGCGCCTATGTAACCCTGGCCATATTTGGCCGGATTCCCTCGTGGCTGGCTGTTTTAACGATAAGCAGGGACGTTATCATTTTGTTAGGGGTTTTGGTGCTGTACCTCAACCGCTACCCCATCAAGATCAACCCCTCAATCTTGAGTAAGGCGACAACGTGCATGCAGGTTGCGACGATTCTCATCGTATTATCGAATGGCTATTTGCCCTTTCAATTCCTCAAGGTGTATGCTTTCTGGGTCACTGCGTTACTCACGGTAGGCTCAGGACTTCAATACATAAGGCAGGGATTGATTATTTTGAGTCAGGGCGTAAACAGCAATTTTGCTTGACAGAACTGAAGCGGGGTTGTTAGATAACTCTTGAATAGGCGCGTAGCTCAGGGGGAGAGCGCTACCTTGACACGGTAGAGGTCACGGGTTCAAATCCCGTCGTGCCTACCATTCGGGAATACAGTCGATCACTGTAGGGTGGTTTTTTTTGGACCCTCTCCTGTCTCGATACCGCCTACCAAATCATACGTATGGGCCTCAGTTATGCGCACTGGGGTGATTTCTCCCACGACAGCTGACCCCTCATTTATCAACACTTGCCCATCAACATCCGGTGCCATGGATGCCGTTCTGCCAATAAGCAATAGGTCCGTTTCAGGGCTGAGGCCCTCAATGAGTACTGGAAGCGTTTTACCAACGAGAGCTCTATTGAGCTGCCTGCTGTTCTCTGCTTGAATTTGCATAATCAGCTCAGCCCGACTCCGCGTGACCTCTTGTGCTATCATGCCCTTGCATCTAGCTGCAGGAGCTCCATCCTCGGCGCTAAAGGAAAAAACGCCGAGTCTATCGAACTTCGCCTCTGCTACGAACTCGCATAACTCCGTGAAATGTGCCTGTGTCTCCCCGGGAAAGCCCACCATCACCGTTGTCCTGAGGGTTATTCTTCTTGATCTCAGCCTTACTCTCTCTATCAATTGGGGTATGGATTCCGACTCAAGCGGGCGTCCCATGGCACTCAGAAGTTCCGCATTTACGTGCTGAATGGGAATATCCAGATACGGGCAGAGCACCTCCTCTGAGTCAATCAGATCCAGAAGCCTTTCAGTGATGCGATACGGATGGGCATAGAGGATCCTGAGCCACCGTAGGCCCGGGATGGTCAGGAGTCTCTCAAGCAGATCTTCGAAGGAGCGCGGAGGATTTAGGTCATGACCGTAGGAGGTGGTGTCCTGGGCAACCAGGTTAATCTCCTGTATACCCCGTTCCACCATCTGTTTTGCCTCGATCAAAAGGGAATCCACCGTTCTGCTTCTAAACTGACCTCTCAAGGAAGGGATAATACAGTAGGTGCAGCGGTGTGAACACCCTTCGGCAATCTTGAGGTAAGCAGAGTAAAAAGGCGTTGCCTGGAGCCTCGGTGTCCTGTGGTCGAGCAGAAGGCTCGGTTTATCTATCAGTAAGACCGGGGGGCTGTCATCGGGTAGCCTCAAAAGCTCGCCTATCCTGTGAATCTGACCTGTGCCGACCCACGCATCAACCTCGGGAATCTCCCTCAGGAGCTTCTTCCCATACCGCTGGACAAAACAACCCACAACCACCAGTCGCCTTAAACCCCCTCGCTCCTTTAGAGCCGCAAGCTCAAGTATGGTATCTATGCTTTCCTCCACGGCAGGTTGAATGAATGCACAGGTATTAACAACGGCAATATCGGCTCGTGAGGGATCATCGGTTATACCATATCCCGCTTCCGTGATAAGACCGAGCATGTGCTCACTGTCAACGAGGTTCTTTGCGCACCCAAGACTGGTAAGAAAAATCTTTGGCATGAAGAGTTGGCTGTTTAGGGACCCGCAGGCTGAAAATCCTACCACTCGCTTTTTCTGTATCCCGGCGGAGAAGAAATAGCTCGCTGTCAGAAGGAGAAACTCACCTGTTGTTGGAATAAGCGGATGTGAGGATTAACCGTAATCGATAGGAGGAATCATCCTTACCATACCTTTTAGGTGCTCTGCGATAGGCGCTGGATTACGGTTTGGGTAAAGTTTCTGAAGAAGAGCAGCTGAATGGACTCAGATAACGTTTCGAGGAGCGTAGAACTGAACTTTAACAGAATACATTCGCTATTGGTAGTGATGGTGGCGTTCCGTGCTCCCCCAGTCAGATACGCCATCTCTCCAAAACACTGACCCTTCTCCAAGATGGTAAGGGATTTCTTACCCTTTCGGACACTAACATCTCCGCTAATGAGCACATAAAATGAATCATCTACGTCACCTTCTTGGATAATAGTCTTGTTGCTCCCAGTCTTTATGACATCAACTACGGACAGGATTTCACTGATTTGGCTTTCGGTAAAATCCTGAAAGAACGGTAGCGCCTGGATATAACTGAGTAATTCGGTGTCAATTGCCTCTTTTGTGGTGTCCTGCAGGTCATGTAAGCTCATTCTTAGATCATAAGCGAAGTCCACAGCGCTCTGATACCGCTGAGATGGGTCTTTGGCCAGGGCCTTCTCCAGCATCTGTCCTAAGCTCTTCGGTAAATCCGGTTTTATTTCCAAAAGGTCAGCTGGTTCTTCGTTGACAATCTTGTACATAATTGCGTATTCGTTTTCGCCGTCAAATGCCCTATGGCCGGTTAGCAGTTCATAAAGGACTGAGCCGAGGGAGAAGAGATCGCTTTTCTCCGTTATGGAGTCCTCTTTGATTTGCTCAGGACACATGTAACTAGGTGAGCCAACTATCCCGGTCTCAAGTGTCGACTGACCCCTCTTCACATAGGCGATACTGAAATCCGTTATCTTTGCATGACCCTCTGAGTTCAGCATGAGGTTAGAGGGTTTTATGTCCCGGTGAATTACGTTATTCTGATGCGCATACTCGAGCCCTCTGCAGACTTGGAATACCATCTCTAATACCCGCTCCATAGGCAAGAGGGTGTCGGGCTTACAATACTTGTCGAAGGTGTGGCCGTTTACGTACTCCATGGTTATATAACAGAGGTCCCCGTAGAGATCGGCATCGTAAACCGCTACGATGTTAGGATGTATCAGACGTCCAGCTAGCTGTGCCTCAACGAAGAACTTCTTCTTGTACCTTTCGACATCATTGGGGAATTTATCACTTGGAAGAGGATAGATCTTTATGGCAACCTGCCGTTCTATGTACGGGTCCATCCCAAGGTATACCTCGCCCTTGCTCCCCCTGCCCAACAACTTCACGATTTCATAGCGGCCAATGGTCTTCAGGTTGCTTAGATCCATCAATAAGCCCAGAACCCTTGAAATCAAAAACTTAAACAGTTTACTCCATGGTGTGCCCGCGGCTACCGGCCTATAATATCCTTATCGAGTCGGTTGTCAATAAACTTAATGGATTTTCAGCTCTTCAACCGAGTGAGTTTTTTCAATCCCGGGGCTTCCTCCCTCGCTTGAGTTTTTGGGCCCAAATCATGGACAATTCGCTTGATCTGGTCTATTAACGAAAATAGGGATTACGTGTTTTAGGAGAATGCAGTCGGAAATGCTGGAGGACATGGAAAGCCTCATATCGGAAGCTGACAGGGAGCATTTTGAGCATGCCTGGAGCCTGACCCGCGAAAACCACGGGGACAGTTTCACCTTCTACCTCCCCGGTATGATCAGGTACGGGGACACGAGGGGTCTCTATCCGGCTCTCTCATTAACGGGTGACAGGTGCGAACTCATGTGTGAGCACTGCAAGGGTTTGCTTCTTGATCCCATGATACCGGCAGGTAGGCCGGAGACCCTCGTGGGTAAGTGTCTCAAATTGGCGCGATCAGGACGGGTAGGGGTACTTTTGAGCGGTGGTTCTGACGCCGAGGGCAAGCTGCCGTGGAGTAGGTTTTACGAGGCGATATATAGAATAAAGTCCGAAACCGATCTGTACATATCGGTACACTGCGGTTTTTTGGACTACAACACGGCATCAGCCCTCAAGCAGGCGGGCGTTGATCAGGCGCTGATAGATGTCATGGGCGACGAGAGGACAGCACGGGAAATCTACCACCTCGACGGTCTTGCAAGGGTGAGGCGGTCGCTTGAGGATCTCTTTCGCTCTGGGCTGCAGGTTGTGCCGCATGTTGTGGCTGGGCTCATGTATGGCAAGATTCGAGGTGAATACGAGGCAATCCGAATCATAAGCAGGTTTGAGCCCTCTGCCCTGGTAATTGTCGTTCTTACACCGCTGAAAGGGACACCGATGGCAACCGTGTCGCCTCTTGCCCCGATAGATGTCGCCCGGTTGATTGCCAGGGCCAGGGTGGTAATGCCCCATACGCCAATTTCGCTTGGCTGCGAGCGCCCGAGAAATAATCAGGGTGAGCCCATGGAAGCCCTTTCCCTCTGTGCCGGCGCCACAAGGATGGCGGTATGGTCGGAGAAGACGGTAGATCTAGCCATGAATGTGGGGTTGCAGCCCCTGTTTCAGCCTACCTGCTGTTCGGTTCCTTATCGGCGGGATTACAGCGAGAAGCTCTCCATCTCCTTTTGAAGGGTACGTTATGCCCTTGTATTTCAGGGCGAGTTCTGTGCTCACGTATCCAGGTATTCCTTTGATGCCATATCCGCGAGCCTGAATTTCTGCACCTTGCCGGTCCGTGTCATGGGGAATTCCGTAACGAGCTTGTAGTAATGGGGAGCCCTTTCACTTTCCACGTGATTGGTGACAAACTGCTCAACGGCATCCAGTGATAAATTGGCCTGCTCCGAGGCCTTGATCCAGGCGGCAACCTCCTGGCCTTTTTTAGGGTGAGGGAAACCAAAAACCTGTACTTCTGAGACGCCAGGCAGCTTATAGATTGTCTCCTCGAGATCCGTGGGAAATATCTCAGTGCCGTCTCTTAGGATAACATCCTTGAGCCTGCCCGTTATTTTGATATAGCTCGCCTCATCCATCTCGCCCAGATCACCGCTGTGAAACCAGCCATCCTGATCGATAGCGGCCGCCGTGGCTGCAGGCATATCATAGTACCCAATCATCAAGAAGCCCCTCGTGCATAGTTCTCCCTGACGACCGGCAGGCAAATCCTCGCCGCTTATGGGGTCTATGATTTTGACCTCGTTGCACTCGAGCGCAGTGCCAATGGTTGAAACCCTCAAATCGAGCGGGTCTTTCGGATTTGTCATGGTTATCCATGAAGAGGCCTCGGTAATTCCGTAAGCCACCGTGATGTCCGAAATGCCTATGTCCTCCACGACCTTTCTCATGAGTTCCATGGGGCATGGAGCGCCGCCGATGATCCCCTTGCGCAGGGTTACCCAGCTCTCGGCCTTGAATTCTGGGTGATCCATGAGTGTAATGAACATGCTCGGGGATCCATACAGGGCTGTGCAGCTTTCCCGGGAGATGGCGGACAGAGTCTTGGATGGCTCAAACGTTCGAGCGGGCATGACGAGCGAGGCTCCCGTCAGAAGGCCCGTCAGGGCGATACAGGTATTTCCGAACATGTGGAAGAGGGGGAAGAAGAGACATAGCCGGTCCTGGTTGTTCAAGCCCTGCCTCTGTGCTGAGAATATAGATTTAGTAACCAGACCCCTGTGGTTTAGGACAACACCTTTGGGCTTGCCCGTAGTTCCCGAGGTATACATGATGGCCACCGGATCATTTGGTTTTAGCTCACTTTCACGCCTTGTCAAAGCCTCGGCCTCAACCTTGCCGCCCATTTCCACTAAATGGTTCCAGGATGTCGTGTGAGGATATGGCTTCTCATCTACGATAATGACATGCTCGAGCAGTGACCTGTAATCAAGCTCTGATAGAGTGCCAACATACTCGTCATGCTCCAGCCCCCTTGTCATAATGAGCGACCGGGATCCTGATTGCTCCAGGACGTAGCGCACATCGTCTGTCCCTGCTCCCACATCAATTGGCACCAGAATGGATCCCAGTTTTGCTACCGCCATCTGGGAAATAATCCATTCGGGGATATTTGGTGCCCAGAGGGCAACCTTGTCCCCCCTTCCTATGCCGATCTTCATGAGGCCCCTGGCTACCCTATCCACCTCGGCGAGAAACCGGCCGTATTCGTATCTGATGTCACGCTCATGATGGACCAGGGCAAGATTGTAAGGGTAACGATCAGCTATGTCGTTGAGCAACTGACCGATGGTTTTCTCCACGCCAATATGTGATTCTCGGCTCATAGACATCCCGCTCTCCTCCGTTCTGCTTTGCACAAAACCCGTGAAGCAGGTACTAAGCCAGACGTTTGCCGGCACTTCGCTCCTACGAATGTAATGTGCTTAAAGCTGCCGCAGCTTCAGGGCTCGATCTAGCAAATCAGCAATGTCAAGCACTTCACAATCGAGGCCGTGCCTTCTTGTGCCATAGGCTAGCTGAATATTGCAGGCCGGGCAGGTTGTAACAACGATATCTGCCTTAGTTTTCTTCACGTTATCCATTTTGCGGTCGAGTACCTGCATGGACTGACTGTAGTAGCCTAGGTTGTAAGTGCCCGCAGCACCACAACACCAGTCTGCCTCCGGTAGCTCTCGGTATTCAACCCCGGGAATGTTTTGAATGATCTCACGAGGCTCACTTACGAGATTCTGGTAGCGACTCATATGGCAGGGATCGTGATATGTCACCCGTGCATCCACTCGTCCAAGGGGGCTGGGCAAGCCAATCTCAAGGAGATACTCGCTCAGTGCCTTGAATTTTGACCCTATTGCCGCAGCCTTATCAGCGTAGTCGGGGTCATCGGCAAATACCTTTGAGTACTCCTTTAGGAAGGCAGAGCAACTACCGCAGTCTGTCACGATAGCCTCCACATCGAGTCGTGCCATCAGGTCTATGTTGTGACGAGCGAGACCCTTAAAAGCATCTTGATCTCCGTAGCTCGAGGCGGGCAGACCACAGCACAGGTTATCCAAGATATCCACGGTGCAACCCACCGCCCTCAAAATCCGAACGGTGGAAAGCCCAACTTCAGGTAGCGCGTAATTGGTAGCGCAACCCAGAAAGTAGGCGACCCGTCTGTTTGTGCTCTGAGGATTTGGATTAAGTTCATCGAGCCGCTCCCTGAGAGAACGAAGAGGCATTCTCTGAACAAGATCTACCATTTTGTCCCTGTCTCGGCCAAACCACTTCAGCACGCCTAGAGCCTTGGCCGCTCGGTCAAGTTTGCTCATCTTGCCGAGGGCTGCGATACGAACATAGAAGTTCATTTTCTTCGGGTTCGGCAAAAGCTTCCGAAAGACAAACTTCAGCAATCGTGGCTCACCCAATAGGTCCATATATACGGAACGTCCCCTGATAACGTTTTCGTGCGTCATTACACCTGACATGCAGTTCTCAACACAGGCCTTGCAAAGGAGGCAATCAAACAAGGGCACTTTTAGTTCCTCGCTCATCTCAAGCCTGCCCTCGATGAGGCCTTGAAGGTGGGCATTATGACCACGCGCCACTGCTCGCTCTTCGCCAGTGATGATATAGACCGGGCACGTGCTCAAGCAGAAGCCGCATCTGTTGCAGCGCGCCACCTCATCGTAAATAGGCAGTAAAGCTTCCCTCTCGATTCTCCGGCTTGTACTTGCCTTTTTACTCATGACTATATTCCGCCCACGTACCGGCCGGGGTTGAGGATGGCTTGAGGGTCAAACTCCTTCTTGAGGCGCTCCATGATGGGAAGCATTCCTCCCACTCCTCCCCATACGTCAACTTTTTCCTTGAACGCTGGCGGGGCATATTCCACTACAACTGAGGCCCCATCACTGTCCCCAGCCTCCTCCCTCAAGGCCTCCACCATATCGGCGAGGGATTTCTCCTTCTCCCTATACAGTTTTTCAGACAGCGGCATGTGTGCGTAGCTGATGCCGCTTCCGCCGCGGGAGAGCTGATAAGCTGCCACATCCATTCTCAACAGTTTGTCATCAATGGACTTGCTCATGCCTTGGGCCGCCGATAGGGGAACGGCCACCTTCAAACCAATGCTCCAGGGATTCCTCTTGCGGATCTCAAAACCGATCTGACCGTACCGTTGCCAAAAAGCTTTTTCCCTTGGTCCTCTAAGGAGTTGGATTTCTTTCACGCCATCTGAACGAGCCAATCTCTCAATGTCTTCAATCTGGCGGCTTACTGCCTCGCTGATTCCCTCAAAGCCCACCGCTGCCCATGCACCCCCTTCGGAATTGAACCCGACATTGGAATTGGTCGTCAGAAATGACGCGGTCTCGCGGTTGTAGAATTCTATGCAAGATGGTAATAGCTGAGATTCTTGTAAGGCCTCAACAAGCCTCCACGGATCCTCAGACCCGGAGAATGCTCCTACCACCGTAGCCCGATCTTCAGGAGGCGGTAGGATTCTGCAGGTCGCCTCGGTAATAATCCCCAGTGTCCCCAGAGATCCGATGTAGAGTTTGCCCATGTCATAGCCGGATACATTCTTGACGGTCCTTCCCCCAGCCCGGGTCTGCCCTCCGTGCTCAACTTCCCCTGGGATGATAACCTCAATTCCAACGACCATGTCACGCAGCGTTCCATATCTGAGGCGACAAGGACCACTAGCATTGGTGGACAGCGCACCACCGAGGGTCATGCTTTCCCCACAGGGAGGATCGAGGGGAAGCAAGAAGCCCTGCCCGTGTCGGCTTAAGCTTTCCTGGATCATCGCCAACCGAATCCCCGCGTCAGCAGTTATGGTCATGTTCTCAGGATCTAGATTTGTAATACGGTTCAAGTGATGTAGACAAACAACAAGATCCACTCGCCTCGGAGGATTACCCAAGCCCATCTGGGTTCCCGCTCCCCAGGGCACCACGGCCAGTTGCTCCTCATGGGCCAAGACAACAATCCTCTCAACGTGATCCCGTGTGCGCGGGATGAGCACTACCTGAGGCTGAAAGCCGTCAACGGCATAATGTTTCACCTGCACCCCTTCCATGATGTTGTCTTCACCGAGGGCATGCCTCAACAGCCTTCTGGTCTTCCTATCCAGCATGCGCTGCGCTAACCTCCACCGTCTCTATACCCGGCAGCACCTTATGGGGGTTGCAGAGGTTTCCGGGATCAAATGTGCGTTTGACCATCCACATCGCTTTGAGATCCTTCCAACCGAATAGAAGCCACATTGCCTGGAGCTTTTCAGTACCGATCCCGTGCTCGCCACTAATGGTACCTCCAACATCAACGCAGGCCTGCAAGATCTCGTCAGATGCTTTGCTGACGAGCTTAAGCTGCTGCTTGTCGCGCTCGTCGAACAGAATCAAAGGGTGCAGGTTTCCATCGCCTGCATGAAAGACGTTCCCGATAGGTAGGTTGTACTTCCGCCCAATCTCGGCCACCTTTTTGAGCACCCGAGGTAGCTGGGCCCTGGGAACTGTCCCGTCATTCACCAGGTAGGAAGGATATAGGCGTCCCACGGCACCAAAGGCACCCCGACGTCCGGTCCAGAGCTTTTCCCTCTGGGCCTCGGAGGCCGCGACCTCCATATTTCGCACCCTGTTTCTTTTGCAGATCTCGATTACACGCTCTGCAAGCCGATCCATGCCGTCTTTCAGGCCATCCAGTTCGATAATGAGCACTGCCTCTGCATCGAGCGGATAGCCCGCATGGACCGATTCCTCAACTGCCTTTATGACGAGTCTATCCATCATCTCCAGGGCCGCGGGAATGATTCCCTGCGCTATGATGTCTGATACCGTCTGACCGGCATCCTCCACGGAATCATAGATGGCCAGGAATGTCTTCACTGCGTCAGGAGAGCGCATGATGCGAACGGTGATCTTAGTGGCGATCCCCAATGTTCCCTCTGATCCGACAAAGACCCCTGTAAGATCATATCCCGGTTGGTCTAATGCCTTGCCACCCATCTTGACTACTGCTCCATCTGGCAGCACGACTTCCATGCCGAGCACATGGTTTGTTGTCACACCATACTTCAAGCACAGGGGACCGCCTGAGTTTTCGCCCACATTTCCACCAATGGTGGAGACCCTCTGACTGGCCGGGTCTGGCGCATAAAAATACCCGAGGGGAGCAAGCGCATTCTGGAGGGTGAGGTTATAAACGCCGGGCTCTACCACAGCCCTCTGGTTTTTCTCGTCAATCTCAAGGATTCGGTTCATCCTGGAAAGCTCAATGACAATACCGCCATGAGAGGGGACGGTTCCTCCGCTCAGATTTGTTCCGGAGCCTCGCGGGAGGAACGGCATACCTAACGAGTTTGCTAGTTTGACGAGTTGGGAAACCTGATCGGTGCTCGTCGCAAAGGCCACAGCGTCGGGCAGCCCGCGATGCAGAGATGCGTCGTATTCATAGACCAGCAGGTCCGTATGCCGATGAAGGACATTTCCCTTGCCCACAATTGATTCGATTTTTCGAACGAGCTGCGATTTTCCCACTTACCTTACGACCTTCCAGCACCGTACCATGTGAGTTCCGTTTACTGTATAGAAGTCGATTTCCTCCTTCCTGCACCGATCCTCAACGAGAGGGCATCTTGCCTGAAACTTGCAGCCCGGTGGCGGGTTAAAGGGGCTTGGGACATCGCCGGTCAGCGCTCTACGCTCATGCCGGCTGTCGGGTTCAGGCTCAGGGATGGCAGATAGCAACGCAAGCGTATAGGGATGCAGGGGTTTATCATAGAGCTCTTCTGCCGAGGCGTACTCCATGATGCGGCCGAGATACATCACGGCAACCGCTTCGCTTATGTAGCCCACCACGTTGAGGTCATGGGAGATGAACAGATAGCTCAGGCCCAGTCTCTGCTGCAGTTCCTCAAGGAGGTTGATGATCTGCGATTGTATCGATACATCGAGTGCTGATATCGGCTCGTCGCAGATGATTAAGGAGGGTTCAACGCTCAGGGCTCTTGCGATACCAATGCGCTGACGCTGACCTCCGCTGAATTCATGAGGGTAGCGATCGGCGCCCGCTGCGCCAATGCCCACCATCTCAAGGAGTTCCTTAACGCGGGTTTTTCGCTCATGGCGATCCCTTAAGCCCCCGGTCCGGAGCCCTTCCTCGATGGATTGGCCAACTGTCATCCGGGGATTGAGCGACCCGAAAGGGTCCTGAAAGATGATCTGCATCTCCTTCCGAAAGGGCTTGATCTCAGACTGAGAAAGGCCGCTAATGTCACTATCGCGGTAGATAATACTTCCCTCGTCGGGTTCCAGGAGCTTCAAGATAAGCCGGCCGATGGTGGATTTACCACATCCGCTCTCCCCGACCAGTCCCAGGGTCTTCCCCTGATCGATGGAGAAATCCACCCCATCGACTGCCTTGATCCATCCAATAATGCTCTGGAAGAAGCCCCGCTGCACGGGAAAGTATTTCTTGAGCCCCTCTACCCTGAGCATAGCATTATTGTCTGAGTTAACCGGATTCATCATTCAAACCAGATTTTCCTTAGACAAAAGCAGGAAATGTTAAAAACATGGTAAAATCCTAAATTCTAATATCAAAATCCTAAACAAGCACAAAATTCAAAAAGTGATTATTGCCTTAGCTCAGCTTCACTGATTCCTATACCAAAGAGGGGCGGGGTTTTCTGAAGTGACTAGCGGGAGGGTGCTGTCTTTTCCAGACGTATCAGTGGGGGAAACCGCAGCTCCAAGCTTGTCGAGGAGAATGCGGAGGGGGCAGGAATCCCCTACTGATACGTCGCTGAAAAGACCAACCCGGGAGCTTTGGAACTGAGGAAAAGCCCGTCCCTCTTGATACGAATTGTGGTTATACAACGGTTTGAGCATATGTGCGGAGCTAAAGTAGTAATCACATTCAAAACTATCTAAACTGTGAGGTGAGTGTTTAACAAGTACAATGGTCATTGAAATTTTGATATTTGATATTGTTTAGGATTTCGGATTTAGCGTTTAGTACTTATGAGACATTTCAGGCACTTTAGGTCATTTTAGTTCACTTTAGGCACTTCATTCTCGTAGAGTACTGGACAGCGACTGAGGTGTCCACCGCCATAATTGCACATTCTCGGAAATTCAGTTCTGCACGTCTCAAGAGCGAAACTGCACCTTGGATGAAAGGGGCATCCGCTCGGCTTGTATGCGGGGTCGGGCACGGTGCCGGGGATGCTGTGCAGTGTACTACCCCTTTTAGTGCGGCTGGGCAGTGATGCCAGAAGCCCTTTGGTGTAAGGATGGCGGGGCTCATGAAAGATTTGACGGGTATGCCCTTGCTCTGCGATGATCCCCGCGTACATGACATAGATTCTATCGGCGATATTTGCAACCACCCCAAGGTCATGGGTAATATAGAGGAGCGACATATCCTGTTTTTGCTGAAGCTGTTCAAACAGGCTAAGGATTTGAGCCTGAATGGTAACATCCAGTGCAGTGGTTGGTTCATCAGCGATCACCAAATCAGGATTGCATGCCAATGCCATGGCAATCATGACCCGCTGTCGCATCCCACCGCTCAGCTGATGTGGATAATCCTTGAGGCGCTCTTCCGGCGACGGGATGCCAACGTCTTTGAGAACCTGAATGCATCTTCGGTCTAATTCGTTCTGGTCCACCTTCTCATGCACCAGGATGGCCTCCTTTATCTGGTCCCCTATGGTAAACACAGGATTGAGCGAGGTCATGGGTTCCTGGAAGACCATGGCAATATGGTTTCCCCGGATCTTTTGCATCTCCGCATCGTCCAGATCCAACAGATTCTGCCCATTGAAGGACACCGTGCCACCCATGATTTTCCCCGGAGGCTGCGGGATGATTCCCATGATGGTAAGGGCGGATACTGTTTTCCCACAGCCCGACTCGCCAACGAGACACACGGTCTCTCCCTNCCCGATTTCATAGCTNACCCCATCGACGGCCCGGGANATGGTANCATCGAGCAGGAAATACACCTTGAGGTCCTGAACGGAAAGCATCAATACCTCTCCCTGAGNTTGGGGTTTACTATGTCCCGTAGCCCTTCACCGAAGAGGTTAAAGGAGAGCACCACTATCAGTATGGCGAAACCCGGGATAAAGGTCAGCCAAGGGGCATCGAAGATGAAGCGCCTTCCATCGGATAAGATGTTTCCCCAGGTGGCGTGCGGTGGCGGGACGCCGAATCCGAGAAAACTCAGCCCTGCCTCAGTGAGAATAGCCGTAGCAATACCGATGGTTGCGGAAACCAGCACCGGCGCAATGGCGTTGGGCATCATGTGGCGAAATATGATCCGAAAATTGCTCACCCCGAGAGCCCTTGCGGCAGTGACGAAATCCTGCTCTCGTAGCGACAGGAACTCGGCCCTCACAAATCTGGTGGTACCCATCCAGCTCGTGAGCCCGATGATGATCATGATATTGTAAATGCTTGCTGGCAGGAGGGCCACCACGGTGAGTATAAGGAAAAAGCTCGGAAAGCAGAGCATGATATCCACGATACGCATGATCAAGGTGTCAACGGACATAACCCTCGTGTGGAATATGCGCAGCCACGGTGGCAGCGTTGTTCCAACGGATGGTTTTTGTGTCAGGATGTAGTAGAGCAGGAAGGCAGTTCCGAGGGCAAGAAACAGAAACGCCGGGGAGGTAGCTCCAGCGATAAGCAATGTCACCCCTGCAGACAGGAGCGCAACCACGAGGATGTGGTCCAAGCGGATGTGGCCCTGGCCAAAATAGCCCGCGATTCCGCCCATCAGAATGCCAATAAGAACCGCTATCCCTACTGCCACAAAGCCCACGGTCAGTGACACCCACGCCCCCTGCAGCATTCGTGAGAAGGTATCTCGGCCCAAATCATCGGTCCCAAAGAGATATATGCCCAGGGCGGGAACTTCATTGGGTTTCAGTGTCTCCAGGTTCGGCCTTGAAAGCGGAGGGCGCAACTTCTCTTGGAGTCGGACAAGGGAAGGATCAAAAACCGGGTCCGGACCTGAGGTGAGCAAAACACCGATCAGTGCGGTGCAGAAGAAGAGGATGAAGATGGTGAGTCCCACGAGCGCAAGTTTGTTCCTTTTGAGCAGGCGCCAGAATTCTTGCAGCCGCCTCTCTTTGGGGGCCAGGGGAGCCTCTAGTCCTGATTCCGTGTTCATCACAGCCGTATCCTCGGATCAACCACCATATAGAGCACGTCAGAGATAAAGGTGCCGGCCAGTACCAGCACTGCTGATACGAAATTCACCGTCAGGATTACCGGGTAATCTCTTGCGAGAATGGCCTCGTATGCCATCCTGCCCATGCCTGGCCAGGAGAAAATGGATTCGATGATTACTGAGCCACCGATCAGGCCAGGCAGGATCAGTCCGAACATAGTGACAAAGGGCAGGAGGGCATTCCTGAGGGCATGCTTATAGTGAACCACCTCCGGCGGTAAGCCCTTTGCCATAGCGGTTCGCACATAGTCCTGACTCTCCACCTCGAGCATTTGACTGCGTACATACCGGGAGAGAACAGCAATCCCAGCGGTTGCACCGAGAACTGATGGAAGGAGCAGATGCCACACCCTGTCCATAAGCCAGCGGGCCGGCGATGGGTCTCCGATACCGAATGTCTCCATGCCGATCACTGGTACATGAAAGCTGCTGACCACGAAGATAATCAGGATATAGGCGAAGAAGAACCCCGGTATGGATATCAAGAGATATGAAAAGAAGGTGGCGCTTCGATCATAGAACCCGCCGCGGAATATGGCCGAACGAATTCCCACCGGAAACGAAAGGGTCCAGGTGATGATGGTTCCCACAATGAAAAGCCAGAGGCTGTTCAGGAATCGCTCCCATATCTTCTTAAGGACCGACTGATTGTCCTTCCAAGAGACGGTCTTCCCGGTGAATAGATCCCTGTAGAAGAGCAGATACTGCACATGGAGGGACTTGTCGAGGTGAAATTCCTTCCGAAAGCGCTCAACCATCTCCGGGGTGAACTTGGGATTCAGCGGATCTACCTGGCTTGGCTCACCAGGAGCAAGATGAATGATTAAAAAGGAAACCACCGACACGAAAAACAGCGTGACGATCTTCTGTATGATGCTCCGGCCGATGAATGATACCATGGGCAGTGCTCCTCACTGCAAGTGTCTAAAGTTACCTGCCCGCCAACGCCTCCTTGTACTGGGTCGTAAAGCCCTCCTCTGCAGTGAGATACAAAGAAACAAGGGCGTTCCCCCCAAATGGCTGTGGCAGGCGGGACTAAAGTGCCTAAAGTTCTGAACCGGCATTCCAACTTCCAAATTCCGCCCCTATCCGTCGAGGGCGAATTCGTGTGGCTTCTCGAGTTTTATCCATTTGTTAAAATAGAAAGTATAATTGCCTGTCTTGGTGGGCGTTATCTGTCTGTACACCGGTTTCCCCTGGGAATCGGTTTCCATGATGACAATGCGCTTGTCCAGCACGGCGGTCCATTTACCGACGTAGAGAAACGTGTAAGGCTGCTCTCGCGCAATGATTTCGTGGAGCTCGTGACAGTATTGTACTTGCTTGGCATGATCGTATTCCTGCCTGATCTTGATGATGAGCTCGTCTGCCTTCTCGTTTTTGAAGCCGACGAAGTTGAGCTGGTAGGGATTGGTTTGGCTCGAGTGCCATATTTGGTACAGATCCGGCTCTATACCCATGCTCCAGCCCAAGATCAGTGCATCGAAATCGGCCTTGTCCACTCGTTCCTGGATAAACACGGCCCACTCCAGGAGATCGGTCCGGACATCAATGCCGATCTGTTTCCACGAGTCCTGGGCGATGGTGAGGATTGCCTTGCGCAGGTCATTGCCGCTGTTGGTGATAAGGGTGAATTGAAACCTCTTGCCATCTTTTTCGAGCCAGCCCTCCTCATTGCGCCTCCAACCCGCCTCCCTAAGAAGCCTCAGTGCTCCCTCTGGATCATAGGAAAGGGGCGTAATGTCGTGATTGTAGTAATCNGTCTGCTTGACAAAGGGGCCGGTAATTCGCTCTCCTTGCCCATAGAGCACGTAATTGATGATTCTGTCCACATCAATGGCCATGCCCAATGCGGTGCGGACGCGACGGTCGTTGAAGGGCTCTCTTCGCATATTGTAGCCGATGTAGGTGTAGCCGAAAGAGAGTCCGGAAAAATGCTGATAGGTTGGATCGTTCTCTAACCGCTGCACCTGATGGGGCTGGACAGCGTAGCTGTCTATGGTGCCGGCGTAGAACTCCATTTCCTGGGTCAGCGGATCGGGAATAATACGGTAGATATAGGTCTTGTAGTTTGGTGCCCCCTCCCAATAGTCGTTGAACTTATCCACGATAATGTATTGGTCTGATTTCCACTCCCGAAACACGAAGGGCCCGCATCCACTAGGGCGGCGATTGAAGATGCTCTGGCGCATGGAGAATTTCTCTGGGTCCTTGCCGAGTCGAAGCGCCTCCCCTCTGAGGGCGGCCTCGTTGAGGAGGTGCTCTGGAAGTATTCCCATGCCCCACGTGCCGATGGCAGGAGAGTAGAGCCGCTTGTAGGTGATCTTGACGGTCAGGGGATCGATCGCCTCCACTGCCTTGACCGGCTCGTAGTCAGCGACGCGGGGCGAGAGGTTTTTCGGATTCATAATGGCTTCATAGGTGAACTTGACATCGGTGGCATCGAAGAGGTGACCGTCGTGAAATGGCACATTGGGCCTGAGATGAAAGATGATGATGGGATTATGCTCCATAGCGGGCAGGAATTCCGCCGCATAAGCGGCCAATTTCTCTGGCCCTACTGGCGGATCAGTGCTCAAGTAGTGCTCTCCACGAAAGGAGGAAAAATACTCCTCCCCTAGCAGTTGGCTTAGGATCTGGAAAAGCTCCTGATCCACGCTACCAAGCGTCAACTTGATTCGTGCAGGTGCCGTTACCAGGATTTGCACTTCCCTTTCTTTCCCTTCACCAGCTTGATCCCTTTCATGTTTGATTACCGCGAATACCCTGGGAGGAATTACTGCGATCTCTTCGATATTTTTGAGGCAGGCCCTTATTTTTGGATCTGAGATGCTGGTGTTTTTCCCGGCGCGTTCAAGAAGATCAGCTATCCCTTCAGCGCCTGCCCTCCCTAACTCCGGCACATTGGCGGATTCGTTTGTATAGAAGAACGCCTCCTCATAGACCTCCCAAGCGGTGGCGAGGCGCCCCCTGAAACGGAGCTCCTCGTCTCGGTCGATGAGCCCTTCAAAAACAAGTGACTCAATCTGGCTGCTGGCCGTATCAGCCGAGAGAATCGGGTTCAGAATGTGGGCATCACCAATGGATGCCGTGATGTATTCATTCAGGCGCTCGGGATTGCCCCGAGACTGTTGTTCATAGGTAGGTACCCAGAAGTAGGATTGAAGTAAGATGATTATGACTGCAATGGGTGTAAATATGAGAACCCTTCGAATCGTCATAGGCCTATAGCAGGGCTAGATCTAGTTGGCCGTATCATGCGGCCTGTGTGCCAATTATCTTGCAATCTCAAATAAAAAAAGCATAAGCAATTGAGGAATTACTGTCAAATTGTTTGATTGGAGCAAGGGGCTCTCGGTGCGGGAGCGACGGACGAAGTGGCAAGTTACGAATGGCCTGTCTATTCGCTGAGCCACAGGCGTGTAAGAGGGGATTCCCTCATGATCTTTTCCTTCGCACCAAGGAAGGTTCTGTAACCCCCACTGAGATTCTTGGACCTAAAGCCGTTCTGAACGAGAATGCGATGGCCCAAGTAGGATCTTATCCCGGCTGCACAAAACGGTATGTAGCCCTTTTCCTTATCGAGCCCTGACAGTTTTCCACGTAGCTCGTTCAGTGGTATGTGGACTGCGCCATCGATGGTTCCAGCAGTATCGAGTTCGTCTTCATTGCGCAGGTCCAAAAGAACGTTTTCTCGCCTTTCCAGATCAGCGATTTGATTCCAGTGGATAGTTTCAAGGTCGCCCTTTAGGATATTTGCCGCCACAAAACCTGCTATGTTGATCGGATCTTTTGCCGATGAGTATGGAGGCGCGTAAGCCAGCTCTAGTTCCTCAAGATCGTAAACCGTCATTGCTCCCCGGATAGCCGTGGCGAGGACATCGATGCGCTTGTCCACGCCTTCCATGCCAACGATTTGTCCGCCGAGTATCCTCCCGCTGCTCGGCGAGAAAATTAGCTTAATCGCCATCATGGTAGCACCAGGGTAGTAAGAAGCGTGGGACCCTGAATGCGTATAGCTTATGAGGAAGGGAATGTTATTTTCCATGAGGATCTTTTCCGTAGTGCCGGTCGAGGCCACGGTGAGATCGAATACTTTGACCACCGTTGTCCCGACTGTGCCCTTGAACATGGATTTGCGGCCCAGCGCGTTGTCGGCAGCGATGCGGCCTTGTTTGTTCGCCGGTCCGGCGAGTGCGGTCGTCGTAGGTAGCCCGGTAATAAAGTCCCTGATCTCAACTGCATCTCCAACTGCGTAAATGTCAGGGTCCGATGTCCTCATTGTGGCGTCCACTTTGATGCCACCTCGTCCTCCTATATCAAGGCCAGCTTCTCTAGCAAGCTTGTTCTCGGGAGTAATTCCTATCGACACGATAACCACGTCGCAGGTAATCTGAAGCCCTCTGTCGGTGGAGACGATAAGATGATTGTCCTTTTTTGAAAAGGATTGAACGCAGTGGCCCAATTCACANTTGACGCCGTTTTCCTTGAGGTGGGCGTGTACTATTGCAGCCATCTCATAATCGAGGGAGGCCATGACCTGATCGAGCATTTCAACAATGGTAGTTTTCACTCCACGGTTCACGAGGTTCTCTGCCATTTCAAGGCCGATATAGCCCGCGCCTACAATGACAGCTGACTGCGGCTTTTCGTTATCCACACGTGCCTTGATGCGATCGGCGTCAGGTACGGAACGGAGGTTTAAGATACCCTCCAGCTCACTGCCAGTGAAAGGCAGTCTAACTGGTTCTGCTCCTGGGGAGAGAATGATCTTGTCATAGGTCTCCCTATAGCGCCCGCCAGTCTTAAGGTTCACGACCTCAACGTGCTTGTTCTTTCTGTCAATGGCAGTGACCTCGGAAAAGATCCTTACGTCGATATTGTATCGGTCCTGAAAGGCTTCGGGGGTGGTCACGAAAAGATCGTCTCGGTCATGGATAACACCGCCAATGTAGTAGGGCAGGCCGCAGTTGGCAAATGAAATATGTTCTCCTCTCTCGAAGACTATAATCTCGGCGTGCTCATCCAGTCTTCGGGCTCGAGCTGCTGCGGTTGCGCCGCCAGCGACTCCTCCGATGATAACGAGCTTGGTTTTCATAGTCTTTCCCTCGCTTCCAATAGAAGGTCTGGTGCTTATAAAATAAGCCAGCAATTAATGTCAATTTCTTTGCTTGCCCACAGGTAGTTTTATGGACGCTGTTGCATAGAATTTTGACACCAAACTGTTATTTTCAAGACTCATGGCATTTTTATGTACGGAGACACGAAATTTGTGTATAGAAGCATATGTGGCAGTAAATTGTTCTCCGAGGCCGTCGGTTTGAGGGCAGCCTTTCGTATGAGGAGAAACTGCACTCGGCCGAACAGATCCTCGGAGGGTTCACCTTAACTGATCTGACGATGGTGCTGTGGCAGGGGTAGAGCTTACGGCTGAATCAAAATCAAAGGGAGGGGGAGCCAGTTCCAGGCATGGAGTTGGGTTAGAGATTCCTTCACGAGGAGGTCGAGGTGAAGTTTGCACGTTTCGAATATGATGGTACTGTTTCCTTCGGAGTGGTAAAGGGGGAGAACGTGATTTTACTTAATGGCTCCCCTTTTGATACCTATGAGGAAACAGAGATGAGCCATCCATTGGCCAAGGTGAAGCTTATTCCACCTGTGGACCCCACCAAAATTGTCTGTATTGGCATGAACTATCGAGAGCATATAGCGGAGATCGGCGCGGAGGTACCAGAGAAACCCATGTTTTTCCTAAAGCCGCCATCATCCCTGATCGGGCATGAAGATGATGTGGTTATCCCCAGCGGTGGTGAGCGCGTTGACTATGAGGGAGAGCTGGCCCTCGTCATCAAGGATAGAATGAAGGATATTTCCGAGGATGAGGCCTTGAACTACGTGGCAGGCTATTCTTGCTTCAATGATGTGACAGAAAGGGCCCTCGCGATGAAGGGCATGGCAAATCTCACCCTCGCCAAGGGATTCGATACGTTTAGTGTCCTGGGGCCCTATCTGGTGACTGGCATTGACCCGAATAACCTGGAGATAAAGACTTATCTGAACGGAAGGCTTGTGCAGCATGATAACACAAAAAACTGTGTTTTCAGCGCTCAGCATATCCTCAGCTACCTTTCCCACTGTATGACGCTTTATCCAGGTGATATCGTTGCCACGGGAACGCCAAGGGGAATCGCACCGATGAAGCCAGGCGATGTGGTTGAAGTGGAAGTAGCGGGTGTTGGGAGGTTGCGGAATAAGGTGAGCTCTCATTTAGCGGATTCTTAGGATAATAAAGGAGGCATATCGGCGGAGACGAATAAAATAGGGAGGATACTCAATTGAAGCTGACCCCAAACGAACAGGCTATGCTAGAAGGCAGAGAAGGTGTGGCAAGGCAGAAGGCGATGGAGCTGCTTGTCGGATATGCGGAGGGGCTCGGCGCCGAAGGATTTGTGGATACCAACAATGTGGCGGTGTTGACCGGCCTGTTTCCCTATCCGGACCTCATTAGGGAAATCGTCCCCTCCCTTGACCCGGACGAGATCGCCTCGAAGTTCTTTCTCAACTCCGATGAGATCGTGGTGGTGGACAAGGTCAAGGCCTTCACTACGAGCCACATTTACCGGAACCAGGACTACCCACAGATCCAGCAGGGAGGCGAGTTCCTTTGCAAGGTGACGAAGAACATGGAGCAGTACTGCAAGCGGATAGGGATTGTCAATCTTGCCACCTGCTCACCCTACCAGTCGGGAAACCTACCGGTGATGGGAGAGCACTGCGCTTGGACGGAGTCATCGGCGATACCATTCTGCAACTCCATCCTCGGAGGCCGCACCAACATCGAGGGGCTGCACAGTGCCTTCGCCTCTGCAATCACGGGCAAGACCCCCTTATGGGGACTGCATCTGGATGAGAACAGGGTTGGCAAGATCATTGTCGATGTGGCAGTCGATATGGGTGACATCAAGGAGTGGAATCTCATGGGCTATTACGTGGGCGGGCAGATCGGTCTGGACATTCCTATATACATGAACATCAATGCAGTCCCCGATCTGACAAGAATCATGGCGCTCTGCGCAGCAGGGGCCGCCTCAGGAAGCACGGTGATGTTTCATATTGTCGGCCACACGCCGGAAGCCCCCTCTTCTGATGAGATGGATAAACTCGGAAAAGGGCTTCCAATCCTGCCCTATGCTTTGGAGCAGCGGAGAGAGGCCTACGAGAGGCTCAACCACTCAACCAGAGATGATGTGGATGTTGTGGTACTGGGCTGTCCCCATTACACCCTCGAGCGGATGAAGGCCATTGCCGGGATGCTGGAGGGCAAAAAGATACATCCCAATGTTGAGCTCTTTGTCACCACCTGCCGGATGATCAAGGCCATCGCAGATCGTGATGGGTACACCGAGGCAATCAGTGAGGCGGGGGGCAAGGTCATGGATGATACCTGCGGGATCTTCTTTGAGTTCAATAGCTCAAAGGTGCTCGCCTCCGATTCGGCGAAGATGGTGCACTATGTGCCCATGACCGCAGGGGTAAAAAATACCTGGTTCGGCACCACAGAGGAGTGTATTGACGCCGCACTTACTGGGAAATGGAAGGGAGAGCTCACATGAGCAAACGAGTGCTGAAGGGAAGAAAAGTCCACGGCGGTTTCGCCGAAGGAGAAGCAGTCGTATCAAGGATGGGGATCGCNGCCTANGGCTCAATCGATCCCTACACGGGGAAGGTGGTAGAGCGTGGGCACGATCTAGAGGGCACCGAAATAGCGGGCAAGATCCTGGTGTTTAAGACGGGAAAGGGCTCCTCTGCCTGGTCCATAGGCGCTCAGGCCTCACGGTTTACCGGCAACAATCCTAAGGCACTTGTGGTCACGGAGGCCAACCCCCAGGTGGCCCTTGGATCCGTAGTAATGCGGGTGCCTGCCGTTTCGGACTGTGACCGGGATCCCACGGAAGTGATAGCCACAGGGGACTGGGTAGTGGTTGATGGGGATAACGGCACTGTTGAGGTAACGGAGAGGGGAGAGACATAAAGGGAAACCGGGGTTTCCAATCCTCAAAAGGTGAATGGATTGTCAGACGCTGAAGATGCTCGAGATGAGTTCCCGATACTGCACATACAGGGATATCAAAGATGATGGGATTAGGCAGGAAATAACTATCAGGGGCCGGGGTATTTCTCTTTCAATTGTTTCTCCCAGAACTCTCGTTCCTCCTCCCTCCAGTTAGGACCGGTAAATTTCTTATCGTAGAAGCCCCCTAACCGCTCGTACCACCTCAGCCACGGGTTTTTCTTCTTCTCCCGTGCCTCGAGCACATCGGCGATAAACACATCGATCTTTTCGATCTCGTCTTTTGGGGCGAAGTAGGAGGCCCCCTTCGCCGCGGACTCCTTCAAGGCCTCTCTCGTTAAGGCGTGGGCGGTGAGCATGAGGGCCGGAATGCCGCGGTCATTTGCTACCTTGAGCAGGTCGAATCCTTTTACCCCCATGATGTCCAATACGGCAATATCATAGGATTCAGTCTCGAGCAATCGCTTCCCGTCCTCAAAGGAGGTGGCGGTGTCGAGCTTACACATGTCAAGAAGCTCAATCAGAACCGTGAGCAGATCCTGCTCATCGTCCACAATAAGCACTCGCTTGCCCCTGAGGATTTTCTCTGTATCCATATGCTCTTTTCCTCCCGCTATTTCCCCACCACCTCAATAATTCCCTGCGTGGCATCAACCTTTATATAATCTCCCGAGTTTATCAGTTCGAACACATCCTTCTCCGGCTTGTCTACCGTGGGGATACCGGTCGCAATCACCGCGCCCGATAACACCGGCTCGCTCTCCAGGCAGATCATTGCCGCCGGTGCGTTTCCGTTTTTCTTTGCAACCCACGCCGCGAAGTCGCCGCCGCTCGAGCCCTTTCCGGTAGTGAATACAAACACCTTGTTGGCCAGCACTTGGCCCTCCAATTGATGGCGTGGTACCGGAACCTTGCCGGTTGCCGGATCCAGATCTCCGAGGAAGGAAAAGGGTCCCTTGTAGACCACTGCTTCTCCCTCCGCGGTCCCCGCGCTTACCATGTGTGCTCTTATTTCCATTGTGGTACCTCTCCTTTCCATTTTCCGGTGATAGCTGCGTTGACACATTCCTCTTCGGTTCCGAAGAAGACCTTCACGCCGCTCACCGTAGCCAGATAGTGCGCGCTTCTGGCCGAGTCTGTGGCCGCGCTCTTTGCCTGGTTTTCGCCGGCGATATCGGGACGTGTGAAGGGATTGGTGATTGATGGGCAAACGGACTGGAAATGCCCACCGGCCTTCTCAATAACATCAGCCCACCCCTGTCGTCTGGCCAGGGCCTCAACCGGTGCTGAGGCACCGATCAACAGAGATGTCTTGAGTTTCTTCCCCTCCACAATGGTGGCGATTCGGCCTATCTCGTCGATGGTGGCATGAGGGCACCCGAAGACTACGTGCTCCACCACATTGTCATCCCAGACATTGAGCCTCTCCCAGGTTTGTGTCATCTCGCCCTTTCCCACCCGGATCACGTGTTCGGGCTTCTGACCGCCCAGGGCTGCCTCTAGGGTAGAGGCCTCAGGGGTGGTTCCCACAATATGTCCCAGGGTTACCGAGCCCGAGGTGGGCATTGAGATCACCAGGGCTCGAGCAAAATCAAAGGGAAGGCTGGGGGGCAGGCCACTCACCGCTACGGGCTTGAATCCCGGTACCTGATCGCCAATATAGTAGCCCAGGCAGTGATAATGAGCAATCGTCCATTCGCTCACGTCGAGATCCTCAAGCTCCACCATGTGGCTGGCAAATCTGTTTTGGGGAAGCAGCAACCCCATCAAAGGTG
>JGI24422J19971_10000324_pt1 | contig 26119 bp, 21 predicted proteins | sample DeeMarSWOR152_54_FD_19971 | JGI IMG/M metagenome (IMG submission 19971) | reverse complement strand
CCTGCCGCTATACAGGCGGGGAGCACGGCTACCGTGGGATGCCCATACATAACCTGACTGGCGTCATCGAAGTCCAGAGCATGGCCGGAAATGCCATTCGCAAGGGATGTCCATGCAGGATGTGATTTGAGGCTGGTACCTATGATTGTCGCCCTTCCCTCAGCGCCCTGTTCTTTGATCAATTTCTGTACGATCCTTGCAGGCTTTTCCCCAGACCCAGCCGTGGCCACGCCAAGAAAATCAGTGACCAACTCCTTTGCCGCTCCGACCAAAGGCTTTCCCATATCCCCGATTTGGATTCTTTCAATAAAACGCGCCAACTCCGCTGTAATCTCTCTCTTTTCCATGCTGCCCTCTTAAGATTAAAAATCAATAACGGAACAACTCGCCTCTCAAAGCCATGGATGCCTTTGTCTATGCAAGGACCCCCCAATTACAGACTATGCTGCCTTTTGTGATTCCATTCTTTTTTCCATCGCCATGATAGCATCCAAGGTCGCTGTTATACTCGTTACCATGGGGACGTCGAATTGCCTCTTGAGCATTGGCAATGCTTCCATGGCTCTAAAGTTTGTGCAGGAAAAGAACAGTATGTCAGCTTTGACGCCTCGGAGCCTCTCTGCGGAAAAGGCGGCAATCTCCTCTGGGGAGACCACGGCCAGATCAAAGTTGACATCGATTCCCATGCCATGTATCGCCAAGACCTTGAAGCCATCCGCTTCCAAGCCCTCTTTTATGCTGGCGTTGATATCCTCTATGTAAGGTGTAATAACGGCCACGGATCGGGGCTTTGAACGCAGCAGGGCTTCTCTTACGGAAGAAAATACCCCGATGGTCGGAACCCCCGCAATCTCTGAAAGCCGGGAGCAAATCTCTTGATCGTACTGAGGGCCACCCAGGGAGCCTGCGGACGTACAACCGAAGACGAGAAAATGGGGCCTCACTGTTTTAGCAGACGCCGCTGCTTCGGGTGCGTATTTTTCGATCATTTCGATCTCTGCCTCTCTGGTCGTCTCTTCGAGATACATTCTTGCCGTATGCAGCGTCATGTGAGCCGGCAAATGCCGATAAAGATCCACTTCCATCACCGTATTGGATGAGGGAACAAGAAGGCCAATCCTTACCCATGACAACCCAGCACGGCTAGAGGGTGAGTTTCTTTCCATTTTTGCCTCCTGTCTCCATCAAGAAAATCTCTCCACAGATGTCAAGCCGAACCCAGGCTGAACCTTTTGCTAGAGGGAGCATAAGTTGTCATGGTAATGGGCACGGGTCATAAAGTCTCTTCTCTTGTTCCAGGTCTCATGGCATGGTCATTTTAACTCGAGTCCCTGCTGCAATTCCGAAATCATAGGAAATTTGGAAAAGGTTCGATCTTCACCCCGGCACCCTGCAAGGCTGACCTCATTTCCTTCAATATATCCACCGCATTAGGGCCGTCACCGTGAACCAACAGAATATCAACCTTGAGCTCCTTGTCCACCCCGTCAACAGTTTCAAGCTTCCCACCAGTCACCAATTTCAATGCCTTGCGAGCAATTTCTTTGGGATCGCGACCTCTTTTTTTCCTTTCAATGATCGAGCTTCCATCTTTGCGGAAATCCAAATCAATGTACACGATTGTTGCAACTCTGAGCCCCAGGTCCTTCGCAACCTCATAGGAAGCCAACCCAGGCATCCCTGGAAAAACAAGCTCGGGATCATATTCTTTTATACCTTTAAAAATGGCGCCAGAGAGTGCTTCATCCGATTTTGCCATGACAGACAAAGCCCCATGGAGGGCAACATGTGTCAACTTCTGTCCCCGTAATTTCGCCAAGGCGGCCAGAGCCCCAATTTGATAAAGCACAAAATCCCTTGCTTCCTCTGGGTCCACCTCCATCTTCCGTCGGCCGAAGCCTTGTAGGTCCGGAAACCCGGGGTGCGCACCGATCACCAGATTCCTTTCATGGGCCAATTCGACCGTCCGCCGCATAACCGTGGGGTCACCTGCGTGGAGGCCGCAGGCGATATTCACTGATGTCAAATAATTCATAATTTCTTCATCATTCCCATAAACGTAATTACCATAGCTTTCGCCAACATCCGAATTCAAATCCACGTGGATCATACCCCTTCTCCTGTATACGAAGTGATCGCCAACAATGCTTAGCGTATATCGCCTACCGTTTCTTCCAGATTTTTTTCATACATCGACTTCTGCCTGTGGAGCTCCCTATAGGCTTCCTCAAGGGACACTGATCTGAATCGTACCTGGTTGCCAGGCCTTATTTGTCCTAACAAAAAGAAGTCCGCACTGATGATCGTTCCTATTTTTGCATAGCCCCCTTCGCACGGACCATCCGGACCGATGACGATCAACTCAGGCCCTGCTGGACATTGAATCGACCCCAGAGGATTTCCCTCCGTGGGAATATTAGAGGGATCACGCCCACCCAGGCCGCGGCGTTGAGATCCGGATGGCTGCCGGAATTTCAGCGGCTGCCCCTGCAAGCGAATGGCCATTCGATTTGACTCAGGTGTCACCAACCAATTTTCAGATTCAAAAACCTCCAGACTTTCCCCGGTAAAGAATTTATACTGGAGGCCATACAGAATTCGGAACTCCCATGCGGGGCCGTAAATTGGCCTCAGACTATCAGGAATTTGGCGGGATAACACCTCCCAGGAAACATCACTTGTTTCTAAGACATCTTCCTTTTCAAGTTTACGTCCCTTAAAACCACCCTTTCCCAAAAAAAGGTAGGTTGATCTGCTTTCCATAAAATAGGGCACCTCCAGGCCTCCGGCAAACAACACGTAGGCCCGCAACCCGTTTCTTCGGCCTGAGAACCTGAGTTCCTGCCCCGGGCTTACAGCCAAAGTCCGCCACATGGGAACGACGCTCTGGTCAATTCTTGGCGTTAAATCAGCCCCGGTGATGGTGATCCAAGTCCTTTCTAAGAACTTCAAACACAAGCCACCTAGGAGCACCTCGATACCTGCTGCGTTAAGAGGGTTTCCCAGGAGCCTATTGCCTAATTTAAACGCAACGGAGTCGAAGGCCCCACCATCGGGAATGCCTTCCGAATAGTGCCCCCGCCGGCCAAGATCTTGCACCATGCTCAGAACACCTGGTGTAATAACCTTACAAACCCTCATTTCACGCCAAATCTATGAAACCTTCCTCAACTTCATACACATAATCGTCAACATGTCTCTTTATCTGATCGTATTCCTTGCTCTTGATTGGAATGAAGCGGAGTCTGTCACCGGGATGAACAAGCAGTGGATGATTCCTGAAAAAAGGGTTTCGCCTATCCAAATCAAACGTCTTCACCGGGCTGTTTCCCAACATCATGAGTCCTCCCGGGGACACGATAGAATAGAAAGTCGTTGTGGTCCCTCCTATCCCAAGTGTGCCAGAGGGCGTCCACTTTCTAGGGACTTTGTATTTTGAGTTCTTCAGCACCGTGAATGGGGTAATCGGGAATGCTCCGAAGCTTCCATACATAAAGGAGGTGTAGCTCACAAAATATGCGGGTTGAGAGTGGATTCTGATGACTTCCTCTGTGGAAATATCGTTCTCTTTTGCAATAATCTCAAGATTGGGGGCCAATCCGTGTTGATTTGCACATGCCTTAGTCCAAGGATCGTCGTAGTAAACCGGTAAATGAATGACCCTCGACGGCACCTTCTCAGGAACATGCACGCCGCTCAATATAAGGGACTTCAACGCTTCCAAAACGGCATCGGCTTGCGCCATGAAGGGATCATAATGAACCATAATGCTGGTGCGAAGCGCTGTGGTATCAATTAGCCATGGAAATTTGGCCTCCCAAATCATTTTTTCCAAGGTTAGGATATATACATTCAAGAACAGGCTTCCATCATCACCCAATTCCACTGTCAAAAACGAGTCACCGCCTATATAAAAAACCGGTTCCTTGTGTACCATCCAGGAAGCACTTGGTTTTCAGGTTGCTATCAATAGAAAAAGTTCATTGACATCATCTGCCTTTTCCAACTCACCGACATAAGACATAATCTTCTTGATCCTGTGTCCTTCGGAGATTTCCATTCGAGCTAGGCTAATGAATTTATCTTCGATTTCCCTTTGTGTTACAGGGTTCCGATAATCTCCCTTGGGGTTGTCAACCACAGAAGTGAATTCCTGCCCATTCTCCATGGTAACCGTTACAGCGCATGAATAGGAACTTGGATACCGCCTCTCAAACTCATCATCTACCACCCATTCAACCTTTGGGACTAAAGCAAGGATTTCGGGATTTCTAAAGTTCTCCTCAGTGAAAGTGTGGATATCCACCTTTCCTTGCGTCAAGGCGGCAGCCGCCTGGTAGGGCATGCTGAATTGCGCATCCACGGACGTTTGAGGTTCCAATTTTCTTTCAAGGGGAAGGGTTAAGAGCTTAATCGTAAAACCCGATGAACGTATGAAGATCTTCCTTATTCTTTTTGGGTCGGGGTGGTATTTCTCAACAATGTCCAAGCACGCATCCAAATGCCCTCCCGAGTATCTGCAGCACGGGTAAACCTTAATGCTTGATTCCGAAAAATGCCATGTGGCCCCAAAATCCCTCGCAATGCTGCTCTTGTCATACTCCCGTCTGAACGAATAAGCGTTCAAAAAACCGGCTTCGCCTTCAATTATTGTGCTCGGTCCGTTAAACCCCTTTTCAGCGAGCATCGCAGAAAGTATCCCGCACATCGCTGGGTGACCCGCCTGAAGCCTTTTGGTGAATGATCCTTCTGCATTCCATTCCATTAACCCGGCGGCTTGGCTGCCGGCGATTCCTAAGCTCCATACCATTTTCTCGCGGTTCAAATTGAGAAGCTTCGCAGCAGCCAACGCTGCACCAAAAACACCACAGGTGCTTGTGGGGTGGAATCCTTGGTAATAGGTTTTCCCCAGAAAGGCAGCACCCAAGCGACACACCAGTTCATTTCCCAAGGCGATCGCTTCAATGAGCTCTTTTCCCGCCGAACGCAGTTTCTGCCCAAGGGCCAGAGATGCAGGAATGGTCGCGACGCTGGGGTGACTATTCGACTCATTGTGATCATCTGCAAAATCAAATGCATAACCTTGTACCGCGTTTGCGAAAGCTGCATTATGACAGGCCACTTTTCGATGATACCCAATGACGTCACTTTCTTGGGGTCCACCCAGTTCTATAGCCAATCCAGCCGCTGCTCGGCTTGATTCCACCCGCCGGGAGCCTATCATAGAACCCAATAAATCCAAGAGCAGATTGGCCGCGTGCTTGCGTGCATTCTGGGGCAAATCATTGTAGCGAATACCCGCAGCAACATCCGCCAATTCTTCACTGATTTTTCTCTCTGCCATCATGGCTATGTTTCTCTCCTCCTCACTTACCGCCTTCAGAGAACGATGTTTCCCTTGAGAAGCACCTCACAACCATCTATATGATTTTGCTGCGTTTCAGTCTAAATTGACAAATCGGCCATGGGAAAATCCTTTGCCGTTCTGAGCAACTCGTTTAGTTTTGCCAGCCGTTCCCCGCCCAAAACACCTGTTTTGATCATAGGGAGATTCCAGCCAAGGGCAATGTGCGCAATAGAAGCATCATCCGTTTCCCCCGAACGGTGAGAGACCACGACTTTCAAGCCTTCTTTTTGAGCAAGGTTAAAGGTTTCACGAGCTCCTGTCAGAGTCCCAACCTGATTCGGCTTCAATATCATAGCATTGGCCGAATTCTTCTGTATCCCCTGGCCCGTTCTTTCCGGATTGCTGGCATAAATATCGTCTGCACAAATAAGGCATTGTTTTCCATATTTCTTGTTCAACACCGCAAAGGAGGAATAATCATTACTGTGAAAGCCATCTTCCACATAGAAAAGGCGATATTTCTCAATCAACGAGGACAAGAAGTCTATTTGTTCTTCTGTGGTTCGGCTCTTTCCCTCACGAGGATATTCATATTCCTTTGTTTCTGAATTCCACAGCCGATCTGCTGCCAGATCCAGGCCGATTCCAAATCGAATCCCCGTTTTTTCCGTTATGTGTCGGCAAACATCATCAATAATGTCAAAGGCCTCTGCGTCCGTTAAATTGGCTGTCCAGGCTCGCTCGTCATCCATGCCGCCCGCAAAGCCCGTATCCTTCTTCTCCAAAACTTCACCAATCTTTTCATGCACCTCAATGTTGAACATAACCGCCTCTCTGATATCTCTGGCGCCCATGGAGATAACAAGATGTTCCTGCATATCAGGAGCTGATCCCATACTATGGGCGCCGCCTCCAATCATATTACCGAGTGGGTATGGGCAGGTAAATCTGTCATTCACGGCAAGGTGTTTGTACAATGGAATTCTTGAGGCCTCGGCAGCGGCTTTGGCGACTGCCAATGAAATACTCGAAGATGTGTTGCCTCCAATTCGTTCAAAGTTCTTGGTGCCGTCGATCTCTCTCAAAAGCGAATCCACCGTGGCCTGATCCAGTGAACTCAAACCCAACAGCTTTGGTTTAATCTCTCTTTCGATGATCTGTATAGATGCATCCAGTCCCTGCGGCGAATACGCAGGGGCCTCAAATTCCCCTCTGCTCCCGGGTGCCCCAAAGGGTGCAGCGACTCTTCCAAAACCGTTCTCCGTTATGACATCCACTTCTAGAGTTTCCACGCCTCTGCTGTCAAAAATCTTTCTCGTCAAAATGTTCTTAATCTCAGGCATATCCCGCCTCCGATTCAGTTAAGAGTTAGCCTCCCTAGGTTCCCTGCTCCAGGATCCGTATGATGGTGGTTCGCTCGTATTCTGAACGAAAGAACACTTCTTTGAAGCAAAATGCATCTCATTTAAGATGATTCTTTCGTCTATCTGCCTCTCTTGGTTCTTTTCTCCACCATCAAGGCCCATGTGGCAAGTCGGCTAATTACAGCTTGCTTGTCATTCTATAACGCCTAACTTTCTCTTGGATGATCAGATCGATCTCTTCGGCTCGCAACGAAACCTTGCCAAGCGCCTCCTCATAGTTAGACAAAGCCCCAACACCTCACAGCGTCACCGGCGGAAGGGTCTTGAGGTAAAATATTCAAATCAAAAACGTCTCTATTTCCTCATTCCTTTCTGTCCTTATCGGTTTGCTTCTCCACAACAAGCTCTTTCAACTTGAATTTCTGAACTTTTCCGCTGGCAGTTCGAGGAAACTCATCAAAGTTAATGACCATGTCTGGAATAAGATATTTTACCGTCTTATCCCCCATAAAACCAAGGATCTCCTCTCTTGTAATCTCTTCGGTGGAGTCTTTGGGAATAATGCAGGCCACGGTTTTCTCGCCAAGACGTTCGTCCGGATACCCCACCACTTGGCATTCCTTAACCTTGGGATACGCATAAATAATGCCTTCCATATCCGTAGCATAGATGTTTTCTCCCCCTCGAACGATCATGTCCTTGATCCTTCCCTTTAGTCGGATATTTCCGCCCTCATCCATGGTTCCCAGATCTCCGGCATGGAACCAGCCTAACTCATCCACCGACTCCGCAGTTTTCTCGGGATTCTTGTAGTAACCCAAAAAGTTTGTGGGGCCCCTGTGGCAGATCTCCCCTAATGTGTTCACCGGAACGATACGACCGCTTTTCGGATCAGCAATCTTCACTTCATTGCCTACGTCCAAGGGAGGACCGGGACTTTCAGCAATATGCTCCACCGGGGAATCAGGAAGGCTCAAAACATTGCTGCCGCACTCGGTCGTCCCATCACCCTGGAGAATGCCGCAGCCAAACTGATTAACGATATCCAGCGCAACCTCAGGCGGCATAGGGGCCCCAGTGAAAATAGCGAATCGCAGGGAAGATACATCGGTCTTTTTAAATTCAGGGTGGTTCATGAGATCAATGTACATGGTGGGTACACCGACGGCAATGGTCGCCCTGGTCCTTTCTATTTCTTTAAGAGAGACATCCACAGAGTATCTGCCCATAAGCACCAGTGTTCCGCCGGTCAAAAGCGCCGTGTGCTGCACCACGCAATTTCCTGTCGTGTGAAAAAGGGGTGTCATATTGAGCCACACATCCTTTGAGGTGGCTCCCATCCTGCTGGCAAGGCCCTTTGAATGAAGCATCCGTGTATTGTGGGTGTGGACCGCCCCTTTGGGCACACCGGTGGTTCCCGACGTGTAGGCGATTTCTAACAAATCATCACCCTCCACGGGGCTCTCTTTAAGATAGTCAACCAAAGTGCCTTCTTCAAGCACCTGGCTCGACTCCTTTCTCATGAGGTCATCGAAATCCAGCATCCATCCACTCTTCTTTTCCCCTTTGACGATCACATGTTCGAGATGCGGGAATTCGGAACGAATTTGCTCCATCAGGTCAGCAAATGAAAAGCCTCTCCACTCGCTGGGCATGAAAAAAGCCTTGGCTTCCAGATGATTCAGAATCGTCGTAAGTTCCATCTTTCTGTAAAGGGGATTCATGGGTGATATTACGACACCGATTGTGCCACAAGCATAGAGGGCAATGGTGTATTCCGGCCAATCAGGGAAAAGGATCCCGACACGGTCCCCCCTTTTGAAACCCAGTTTTAGGAGTGCCGTGGCAAGCCGGTCAACGGTCTCTTTCAGTTCACGGTAGGTATACCTGGTCTGACCAACCCATATGGCAACGTTGTCCGGATAAAGTCCAGCCGTGTTTTTTAGCATTTCTCCGAAAGTCAGGCCCTTTTCCATGCCCGGTCCAAAACGATGGCAGTAGCTCATTTTGAGTCCATTCATTGCATTATCCTCCAAGCACCATTAGATGTTAGGGATTCTTCTTGGATTGAATTTTCTTCGCCATAATCTCCCTCAGCTCCACCTTTCGAATCTTACCACTCGGCGTGGTCGGAAATTCATCCATGAATTCGATTCGATCGGGGATTTTGAATCTCGCCACCCTGTCCTTAAAATAGGCTTTCATCTCATCATAGGTGAAAGTCTGTCCTTTTTTTGGAATGATACAGGCACAGGTCCCTTCCCCGAGACGATCGTCAGGGATACCCACCACGGCCACCCGTTCTATCTTGTCATAGGTATAGAGAATATCCTCGATTTCAGTTGGCGAGATGTTTTCTCCCCCCCGAACAATCACATCCTTGATCCGACCCACAATTATCAAATTTCCCTCTCTATCCATCTTTGCCAAATCACCGCTGTAAATCCAGCCTCGTTCATCAATGGTCTCTGCTGTTCGTTTAGAATCTTTGAAGTAACCGATACACACATTCTGTCCTCTCGCACACGCCTCCCCCTCTTGGTCAATGGGCACAATCCTGCGGTTTTTATCCACCACCTTGTGCTCCATGCCCGGTTGAGGCCGACCCACTGTCGAGCACACCACTTCCACCGGATCGTCCAACGATGTGATGTTGCTGATCGCAGTTTCAGTCATACCGTAGGCTGATGTGATATAACAGCCCATCCGCTCAACGATCTGATGGGCTACTTCTACAGGAAGAGGCGCGCCGGCAAGAACCATCGTCCTCAAGGAGGAAAGGTCATATTTCTTCATGTCCGGATGCTGAAGCATCATGATAGGCATGGTGGGAACGCCGATAGGTATGGTCACCCGGTTGCACTGGATCTCCTTGAATGCCTCTTCCACATCCCAGGTCTCCAGGAGCACACCACAGGATCCACTGATTACTGAAGAGTAGAAGGCATTGACCAGGGCGGTGGTGTGAGAAAGGGGAACCATGATGAGCCAGACATCCTTTTCTGTGAGCCTCGTTCCGCTGATTGTCCCAAGCGCAGAACGACACCGCGTGTTGTGGGTGTGCATGACCCCTTTGGGATCTCCCGTGGTTCCCGAGGTAAAGACAATCTCCAGAAGGTCATCCGGTTCAACGGCATGCTCTTTCAGATAGACGCGATGATAGTAATCATCCGGATAGACCGCTTTCCAGTCTTTATCAATCAGCCCCTCCAAAAGGATCTCATATGGGTACTTTTTCCTTTCCGAAACAATGACATGCTTCAAATTTGGGAGATCGTCCTTTATCCCTGACAACAGATCGGAAAAAGAAAAATTCCAAAACTCATCAACCATGATGATTGCAACGGCCTCAGTCCTATCTAGGATAAATCGTATCTCTCGCTCACGAAGCCTCTCTGAAATTGGAATGTGCACCGCCCCAAGCTTGGCCAGGGCTAGGGTAGCATAGATAAACTCGAGCCGGTTGGGGAACAAAACCGCAACTTTATCTCCGTAGCTTATGTCTAGGTCTATTAGGGCCAAGGCTAATCGATCAACGATTTGTCCAAGGTCCTTCCATGTCACAGCCCTCTCTCGAAGCACAAAAGCTCGCCTATCAGGGACCCTCTGGACCGTCTTTTCGAGGTATTCTCCAAGGGTAACCCCTGGTGGGATCTCCCCGGGGGTATAGTAATAACTTCGGGTTAGCTCTCCAGCTTCCATAGCTATCCTCCTTTAATTCCTTTGATCAGCCGCCTCTTACCCCCATTTCTGAATCTCGTAATCAGAATGAACAGGCACACCAAACGGCATCCGTACTATGTCATCTTCATCTTTATTTTACGTTCTTTTCGCGATATCTTCTAATTCCTCATAAACCGCTAGGAATCCTTGATGAACTGCCTCTTTGATATTGCCAGGGCTTCGACTGTCCCCAATGGATATGACTTTCCACCCTCCTTTTTGAAGTTTTGTCTCCAGATCCCTGTTTGGTTCATAACCAATCGCTAATACCACTGAATCCACAGTCATTGTCTTACGCTCTCCGTTAACCTCGACCACTACATAGTCACGGTTAATGGACTGGAGCTTACAACCTGTCCTTGTCTCTACCTCAAGTCGTTCGAGTCTTTGCAAAAGCAATACCCTAGTTCTTGGTTCCACATTCAAGGCAATGTCATCTAACATCTCTATGAGCCACACCTTTTTCCCTTGCTCAGCCAAGAATTCAGCGGTTTCGGAACCCACGAATCCCCCTCCGACTACAAGAACATTCTTTCCCACTGGTGATAAGCCCAGCAGCACATCACNGGCCATCACCACGCAAGGCTGCTCCGCGCCTGGGATAGAAGGGCGTATTGGTCGTGATCCTGTAGCGACAACTACCACATCCACCTCTTTTCCCGCTAAGGTTCTTTCGGTGAGCTCCTCTCCTAAATGAACCTCCACATCCATCTCGGCTAGGCGGTCCTCATAATAGTCTATGAGAAATTTGAGGAGATTTTTGTGGGGTGGGGTTGCGGCTTCACACAGCTGACCACCAATTCTATCCTTCCTTTCATATAACAACACCTGATGCCCCAAAAAAGAAGCTGTGCAGGCAGCCTCCAGGCCGGCTGGACCTGCACCGACTACAGCGATCTTTTTCGATACTGATGCCCCTCTGAGGGGCAACCTATCTTCGTTACCAGTCAGAGGATTAACAGTGCAGGTGATCGGCTCTTGGTGACTGATGGCCTCAATGCACAGATTGCACCCAATACACCTCCTGATCGGTCCGCGGATATTATTCGACACCTTGTTCGGCCATTCCGGATCAGCAAGAAGGCCACGTCCCATGGCTACCAGATCAATTTTGTTCTCCTCCAAAAAATGCTCAGCGATATCTGGACTAATGATACGCCCCACACCGATAACGGGAGGCCCCACCTCCTCTCTGAACCTTTCCGCAAAATGTATCAGGCAACCCTCAGGCATTGCCCCGGGCTGTATACAATACAACGATGATTCAGGCCTTTCAGTGGTTCCAGCGGAAACATGGAGGATGTCCACACCTGCATTCCTCAATTGCTTTCCCAAGGCCAAGGCCTCCTCGAGTGCATAGCCATCCTGCTCACCTTCTTCTGCGCTGAGCCTGAAGATTACAGGCAAACGATAGCCAACTGCTTCCCTGACGGCTTTTGCAACTTCAAGCGGAAACCTCATACGATTTTCCAGGCTACCCCCATACTCGTCCTTTCTTAAATTTGACCTGGGGGAAAAGAACTGATGGATGAGATACGTGTGGGCCCCATGAATCTCAATAGCATCAAAGCCCAACTTAGCCACTCTCTGCGCAGCTTGTGCAAAGTCTGTGATGGTCTCCTGTATCTCTTCGATCGTAAGGGGCTGAGGAAGAGGTCTCCCAGGAACAGCGGGAATCCCTGACGGCGCAACAACACGCCCTCCGCTGATTTTCGGATCAACAAGCCTACCCCCATGGTTGAGTTGGATGGCCACCTTTGATCCCGCAGTATGTATGGCCTCAGCCAACCGCCCGAGCCCATCTTCATGGGAACCATCATAGAGAACTAGGCCTCCGGCCCTGTGTCTACCGGCTAGACTGACTGCCACAGCCTCCGTTATGATCATTCCTACCCCTCCTTTCGCCCTTTCCAGATAATAGGCCATTGTGCGGGGCGTCACAACGCCTTGGGCGCCTGAGAGGTTGTTGCCCATGGCAGCCATGAGGATTCGATTTGGTATCAGCAGGTCTTTGATTTTAAATGGTCTGAACAGGTGAGGGTAAGACATACCGTTTCTGTTTAGGTTGGCTAGTGAGTTAAGTCAGGATCACGGAATTTGGCACGGGTTTCTTTAGTATGACTGTGAAGGGTTCATAGTCAAATGACGCTCTTATCAATGAAGGCCTTGTAATCGGCGTTGGAATAACCGAGTTCTGTCAAAATCTTCTCATTGTCCTGGCCCAAAAGGGGAGCTGCATGCCTGATTTGGTAAGGGGTCACGCTCATTTTTATGGGATTACCTAGAATCCTCTGGGGCTTCCCATCAGGCCCCGAAACGACCTGAATCATTTTACTGAACTCAAAATGTGGATCAGACGCCGCCTCTTTGAAACTTCTGATCACACTGGCACACACATCCTTTCCTTGGAATACCTCGGCCCACTGTTGCGAGGTCTTACTCTTGAATTTTTCCGCTAAGACCTCTATGGCAAAATCAGCATTTTCCCAGTCATGAAGGCGGATTCTCGGATCCTCGATATCAAGTAGATCACAAAGGTTTATCCAAAAATGATCCTCGAGTGCACCAACAGCCAGATAATGGCCATCCTTGGTAGGATAAACCTGATAGCGCGCAGATCCTCCAGTGGTTAACTCACTTCCCCGGGTTGGCGTGATACCGGACGCGAAAAAAGTCCCCGCTGCGTTGAAAAGCCAGAAAAACGAGCCGTCGTACATGGAAATGTCAATGTACTGGCCCTTTCCTGTCACATTCCTGCTTAATAGCGCCAAAAGAATACCTATCAACGCCGGATAAGCTCCCCCTCCGATGTCACCCACCAAAATGCCTGGTACGACCGGCGCCCCGTCTGGATTGCCGGTCAAATCCAAAATTCCGTTGAGCCCTATGTAGTTGAGGTCATGTCCAGCCAGGTCTCGGTATGGGGTTTCCTGTCCAAATCCTGAGATTGAGCAGTATATGAGTCCTTCATTGATCCTAGAGAGCGCTTCGTATCCGAAACCCAAGCGCTCCATAACCCCGGGGCGGAAACCCTCGATAAGCACGTCGCTCCGTTCAGCCAGTTTGTAAAAGATCGATCTCCCATCTTCGGACTTGAAATTCAAAGTCAGACTCTCTTTATTGCGGTTGAGTATAGCAAAGTTGCCGCTGTACACCGGGTAGCGCGGAACATAATCACGCATCAGATCCCCGGAGCCCGGTCGTTCAATCTTGATGACCCTTGCCCCAAAATCTGCCATGATCATGGAGCAAAAGGGCCCGGGCAAGAGCATGGAAAGATCCAGTACAGTGATGTCCGAAAGTGACTGATGCATAGGCTCCTTCCTTATGCCATTCCCAGATAGACTTCCTTAACGTATGGGTTTGAGGCGATATCCTCGGTCATTCCCTCCATGGCTACCTTCCCCTGCTCAAGAACGTAAATCCTTTCCGCCAGTTCGAAGGCCATTTGAGTATCCTGTTCCACCAGCAGAGTTGTGACGCCTCGCTCTCCAATTTCCTTGATCTTTCCCGAGATATCTTGCTTAACCAGAAGGGCCAAACCTGTGGAGGGTTCATCCAACAGGAGAAGAGAGGGTTTACCCATTAAAGACCGGGCAAGAGCCAACATTTGCTGCTCCCCGCCACTCAAGGTGCCTGCATTTTGTTTTTGCCTTTTCTGGAGAATTGGGAACATCTCAAAGATGTCAGCCTTGTCTTGCTCGATTCCTTCTTGGTCCTTTCTCAAATATGCGCCGAGTTCGATATTCTCCACAACTGACAGATCAGGAAAGAGATGTCGTCTCTCCGGGCAGTGTATGACGCCGAGTCTGACTATTTTCTCTGGGCTTAAGGCGTCAATTCTTTGGCCTTGAAACAGAATCATGCCCTGCACCGGAGCGACATTAGATATCGCCCTCAGTAGAGTAGTCTTCCCAGCGCCATTGGGCCCTATAACCCCCACTAACTCTCCCTGATCTATGTTCAGGTCAACGCCCTCCAAGATCAGGGCCTTACCATAGTAGACTCTCAGAGCTTGGATCTCAAGAAGTGACAAATCTCTCCCCCCCCTTCCCGAGGTATGCCTCAATCACAGCTTCATTCTTAGCGATTTCTTCCGGTGTACCGTCAGCGATTTTGACACCGAAATTCAAGGTGATCACTCTTTTTACCAACTTCATCAATTCCCGGAGTTTGTGCTCGATTAGGATAATGGTCAGGCCATCATCATTCAGGTTCTTAATCAGATCAGATAAGGCTGAAATTTCCTTCGTTGCCAATCCTGAAAATGGCTCGTCTAGAAGCAGTAGGTCAGGTTTTGCGGCTAAGCTTCTGGCCACCTCCAGCCGCTTTAAGTCGCCGTGCGAAAGATCAGCAGCCAAAAGCAGCATTTTGTCAGCCAGCTCCACTTGCTCCAAAAGACCCGCCGCCCGCCTCTGGTTTTCCATACGGCCCTTGTTCACTTTCCTATTTTTGGGGGCCTGGAGCGGTACCAAAACGTTTTCAAGAACCGTCATGTTAAGAAAAGGCCGAACAATCTGGAAAGTCCGGGATATGCCACGATCGACAATTTGATTAGGCTTCCTGTTGACAATATTCTCACCTTTAAAGGTGATGTCTCCTTTTGTTGGCTCCAAGAATCCGGTGAGCAAGTTGAAAACCGTGGTTTTCCCTGCCCCGTTGGGACCTATCATGCCCATAATCTCTCCCGCTTCCACGGTAAAGTCCAGATCGAACACTGCGTCTAACCCGCCAAATCTTTTCGCTAAACCCTCAACTTGAAGAAGAGCGTCCATAGAACTCAGCTCCCGCTTTGAAATTTCATTTTATTAATCAATGCTTCTACACCGGATATTATGGTCGGCACGATGCCTTTTGGTATAAACAAAAGAATCAAGACCACCGAAAAACTATATATCAAAACCCTAACGACCTCGATAACCCTTAACCACTCATTGAGAAGAATCAGCAAGTATCCAGCCACTATAGGCCCGACAATCGTACCCATGCCTCCGGCCACACTCATCAAAACAACCATGATGGAAAGGTGTAACGAGAGAAGGTCGGTTCCCACGTGCATCTGAGCGTGGCCATAAAAGGCACCCGCTACACCAGCCAGAAAGCCGCTCATGACGAAGGTTAAGACCTTGTATTTGGTCACATTGATTCCGGAAGCCTCGGCGCCCGATTCATCCTCCCGAATGGACTTTAGAATAAGACCATACTGAGAATTGACCAAAAAGAGCAAGAAACCACTGCACAGGACCATTAAGATTACAGACCAATAATATTTCACCACATAGTCCCGAGTTAGGGGGGCTACACCGTAAAGTCCGTCTTCCCCACCTGAATATTCCCAGAACACGGCACTTAAACCATGCAGGACCGCCGAAGCCGCAAAAGTAGCCAGTGCCAGATAAGGCCCCTTGAGCCTCAAAGCGGGCATCCCCAATCCAAATCCCAAAATAGCGGCCACACACCCGCCCAGTGGGATAGTTACCCAAAAGGGAACACCGAGGTAGAAGCTCAGAAACCCAGCCGTATAAGCGCCCCCACCTATGAAAAGGGAGTGCCCGAAACTTATCTGGCCTGTGTAACCGGTGAGAAGATCCCAACTCGACAAAAAGACAGCCCAGACATTACAAACGATTAGCAAGTCAATTACATAAATAGACTTCACAAAAGCTGGAATGAATAGCAGGAAAATGATGATAGCAAAATGCACCCTAAATCTCTTCCAGTGTAAGGGGCTGGATGGCAAGCTTTCTTCAAGGCTATGCAATCGATCCATCAGGCTGCCCTCCTTCCCATCAGTCCAGTAGGTCGCACGGTGAGCACGAACAAGATGATCGCCACAGCGACTAATTCACCCAGATAGGCGGAAAGCATAAAGGCCACGATAACCTCCGTGTAGCCGATAATGATAGCCGCCAGTATGGTTCCTTCGAGACTTCCCAAACCACCCAAAACCACGCAGATAAATACCCGAACAAGGGGGTGTTCCCACATGTGGGGTCGAGCCCCCAGTGTGGGCGCAATGAAAGCTCCGGCAATGGCTGCCAGACAGGCTGAAATGAACATGACCTGCAAATACACCCGATTGGGATTAATGCCCATAAAAACCGCCCCTTCCCTGTCCTGAGCAACCGCTTGGATTGCACGCCCAAACTTCGTGCGCTTAATAAACAGCCAGAGGCAAATAATTAAGAAAATCGCAACTAATAACGTGAGAAGCCGCTGGGCGTCTATGGTTACCATGCCGAAGAGCCTATAGGTCGCTTCGTAAAAGTTGGTGAGGTTTCGATCCACAGGCCCAAAGGTGGAAAGAAGGACCTCCTGAAAAAACATGGCCAGAGCAACGGTGATAATCATCACCGAGTATTCTGATCTAATGAGAGGCCTGACGCAGAGGTGCTGGACCAGAAGCCCTAGTATACCGGTAAGCACCACAGAGATGACCAGAGAGAGAATCAGATTAAGCCCCGAGACAGAAAAAGCCGTATAGATCAAGTAGGCTCCGACCATGTAGAACGCGGTGTGGGCCAGGTTTACTACCCCGGCCACACCGAAGATAAGGGAAAATCCAACGGCCAGCATCGCGTATACCGAACTTTGCACTGCTCCATAGACCAATATCTCAAGAAAACTCACCATTGTTCGCTACCCACTCCTCATGAGGTTTGCTGTTTTGGGGCGTTCATGGAGAACGCCCCGACTTCTCATTGCCTCACATCAAGCATTCTACTTGATCCAAGGGGGACTCATATATTCAGCCGTCTTCCACTTGAAAGGATAAATTACCTCCATCTTCTTGTCCCCTTGCCACTGCACCCACACTGGCTGCTTTCCATCTTTACCATAGACATTTTCGTGATACTGGTCGAACACGATGAGTCCGCCTGTACCGGGGAATTTCATTTTTTCTATAGTCTTAATCATCTTTTCGGTACCTTCTTCATCAGTAGGCAGACACTGGCATTCTTCCGCAGCCGCCTTCAATAGGTAGAGCGCATCATAGCATCCGAATGCTGTGTATGTAGGGCTGAACCCATAGGTTTCCACATACTTGTCAAAAAATGGAATCGTCCTCTCTGTTATGGGGGCCCTCCCGCCGTTTATGCACTGTGTGACCTCATACATGCATTTGCCGCCGGTTTTGTCCCAGAAATTGAAGACCTGGGAAGCAAGGCTGTAGCCAGCCTGATGTACGGGTAGTTTGGTGTCCGCCCACTGCTTGGTAAGGGGGACGCCAGGTGCAGCCGCCTGGACTGTAAAAAGCACTTGAGCGCCCGCCTTTCGTATATTGGCGAACTGAGGCGAAAAATCCGTCTGTCTGGGGTCGAAGACGTCCATATAAACGGTCTCAAAACCTTCTTTGCCGAGGTTTTTCTCGAGGTATGCACCCATCTCCCTGGCCCAGACCGAACTCTCGGGCATAATAGCCAGCTTGGTCAACCCCATCTTATTCTTGTAGAAGTCCCTACCGAAGACAATCATATCATAGGCGAACATGTCCGAATTCACGCAGCCCACGCGAAAGAAATACTTGGCCCGCTTGTAATCTTGTTTCACAAAATTCACGAGCTTTGGCGTAGCAGGCCCCACACTGAGCCACAACTTCTTGCCGTCGAAGATATGTTGGGACTGTGACAATCCGACACCACTGAGCCACCCGCCGGTGATAACATCCACCTTATCATCGTAGATAAGCTTTTTCGCCGCATTGACACCAACTTCTGCGCGCGCGCCATCATCGGCAAGATAAAGCTCTATTTTGTGTCCCAAGATGCCGCCAGCAGCGTTGATCTCATTAGCGGCCAGTTCTGCTCCATTCTTGTCACCGAAGCCGGCCTCTTTCTGTAGAGGCCCCGTGACCCCANCCTTAATTACTTTTGCAGCGTACGCCGCGGAACCACTGACCAAGAAACACCCGAAAACTAATAATACCAACACGCCTAGAGTTCTTAATTTCATCTTCCGCTCCTCCTTTAGCTGTTAATGATTGTTAAACACATCTGCCTTTACCTTTGCTTCAAAACGAATCCCTCACCTCCTTTCTATTTCTGTTAGGCAAAAACAAACCAACTAATTCCCAAAGCATAGGTAAGATATCTATCTATCGTTAGATACAATCGATTGTAACAACAACTGAAGAAGCTCTATTCTCCGACAGCGTGTTAGCCTCTTGCAGAATTCATGATCTATTCTTTCCTTTTATACTCATAAAATCCCTTTCCCGTCTTACGCCCAAGCCACCCCGCGGCAATCATCTTCTTCATCAATAGAGGCGGAAAAAGTTCGGATCCCTCGTTGCTTCATATGTGGTAAGTGCCCCAGCATAGGTCACATCAAGTCCAACCAGATCCTGTAAGGCCACCGGCCCCATGGTGTGGCCCAGCCCAGGGTGGCGGCCTTATCAATGTCCTCCTTAGTAGCCATTCCAGACTCTAACATCCGGATGGCATTTAGTCTAAAAGGGTATTGAAGATAGTTCACGATAAATCCGGGGGTATCCTTGGCAACAACCACGGTCTTGCGTAGAGATTTACCAAACTCTTTGCAAATGAAAAGGGCCTCCTCACTAGTCGCAATACTCTTCACGATCTCAAGCAATCTCATATTGGGAACGGGGTTCATAAAGTGCAATCCCAGCGAGTTGGGAAAGGATTCCTGGTCTTGCCTCTTGAAAAGCAAAGCGCGCCTTATCTGAAGCTATCCTAAGGTCACAACAGAGAAACAACTTTAAACCACCCCTATCACTACAGCATTAGAGGTTGCAATAAGCAGCTTCCACCATTCCATACCAGGCAAAGGCGTCGATGGGAAGAGCTAAGGCCTTCTTTTACACTGTTTCACAAAAGGAAGCCACTTTTTTATAGCTGCCCCAGCACATAAGACCTCCGGCCAGTACCGGTAATCATGCCTACCCGGAACTCAGGGTTTTCCTTGGAGTCTTTTAATGCATCATTAATTTACGAAACAAGGTGGGACTCAAAGCATTCAGCGATTCAGGGCGTTTAAGAGTGGAAATATCTATTTTCTCTCTACGATTGCGCAAATGCCCTGGCCCCCACCGCCACAAATGGTTTCTAATCCATAACGGGCATCCCGCCTCCTCATCTCATGAAGTAGGGTTACCAACCTCATTGCACCCGTAGCTGCAATAGGGTGACCAAGAGAGATACCTGAACCATTCACATTGATCTTCTTATCAAAATCTGCCTGCTTAATCTCCATGAGCCTGGCATCTGCCAGTGTCTGCACCGCAAACGCCTCTTGTATTTCAATGAGATCAACTTGATTTATTTTGATCCCCAGTTTTTTTAAAGCCTTGTCCACGGACGCGGGAACTGCGGGATAGGTCAATGTTGGATCACTCGCGGCGACGCTACAGACCCTAAAATAAGCGAGCGGTTCCAATCCCAGATCCTTGGCCTTTTTCTCGGTCATGAGCACTACAGCCGCTGCACCATCATTTTCTGTAGATGAATTGCCAGCGGTGCATACACCATCAGGATAAACAGGGGGCAATTTGGCGAGTTTCTCTAAGGAGGTTTCTCGCCGGGGTGTCTCATCGGTATCAAAAATCAGTGGTTCCCCTTTTCTTTGTGAAATGGGAATGGCAACAATCTCTTCTCCAAACTTCCCGGAATCTATGGCAGCAATCGCTCTCTGATGGCTTCTAAGGGCCCATTTGTCAGCCTCTTCGCGCGATATTCCTTCTCTTTTCGCTGCAGTTTCAGCCCACGTCACCATTGAATTCAGTTCGCCATATCTATCGATGGGCTGAGACATCACTCTCGCACGCTGAATCCTGTCATACAGGGGTATACCCCACATGGAAAGGGCACCATGTCCTCGCGGCATGAACCCCCATTTTTCGTCTTTCTTTCCACCCAAACCCCATTTGATCTCCCCTGGAATGTAGAGCTCTCCACGGCTCATACTGTCCATTCCACCTGCGACCACAATATCTGCATTGCCGGTTTGAATTTTCATGGCTCCAAAGAAAATGGTATCCAAACCGGAGCAACATCTCCTGTCGAGCGTGATGCCCGGAACAGAATCCGGCCATCCAGCGTCAAGAAGCGCCATGCGAGCGCCATTGGCACATTCGCCATTTTGGTATGACTGCCCCATGATCACATCATCAATATGGGCAGGATCAAGTTTGCATCGCTTAGCTGCTTCGTTCAGTACCAGACTGGCTAATCTGTAAACTGGTATGTCGCGTAACGTGCCGCCATATGCACCGATAGGGCTTCGCACCCCGCTGACAATTACAACATCCTCCATTTTTAACCTCCACACTCTAAGAAAGGCTTCCTCCGGCAAAAGCCCCTGTCAGAAAAGCTGACCCTACTTGCTATAGTCATAAACCCCTCGACCCGTCTTTCTCCCCAGCCGGCCCGCCTTAACCAGTTTAATAAGAAGTGGAGCCGGTCGGTATTTGTCGCCGAGTTCTTCATGAAAGGTATTCATGCAGGCGAGTAGAATATCAAGGCCAAAGGCATCTGCTGCGGCAAGAGGTCCTAAAGGGAAGCCGAGGCCCTTTACGCAACTCCGGTCGATCTCTTCTGCACTTGCAAGGGAGGTTTCTAGTGCAAAAAAGGCCTCATTAACCATGGGTAGATAGAGCCTGTTGATAACAAACCCAGGGGAATCCGCCACAGTCACTGTCTCTTTGCCGCACTTAGTGAGGAAGCTTATCACAGTATCATGAGTTTCATCAGAGGTCTCAACACCCTTGACCACCTCAACAAGGGGCGTCAGTGCTGCCGGAATCAGGAAATGGGTCCCGATACACTTCCCTGCCCTCCCAGTGCACGCCCCTAACTCCGAAATACTCAATGTGGAGGTGTTGCTGGCTAGGATTGTCTGCGTGGGGCAGGTGACATCAGCTTTCCTGAAAACCTCCCTTTTAACCTCTATGTCCTCGTAAACAGCCTCGATGACCAAGTGAGCATCTGATAAAGCCTCACCGAGATTAGTGGTCGTATCTATGTTGGAAAGGATATTTTGCATTTCCTCTTCCGTCATTTTCTCCTTTTTCACTTGTTTACCAAAAAAGGATCTTATGCTCTCTAATCCCTTTTCCGCCAAATCTGTAGAGGTATCGACCATTAACGTCTTAAAACCGGCTCTGGCGCAAACAATGCCGATTTGACTACCCATGGTTCCCATTCCTATCACAGCAACATTCTTGATTTCCATACCAGCTCCTCCTTCAAGGATTTTAGATTTAGGATCAATTTAAGGTCTCATTGGCGATTACCAGGCGTTGAATTTCGGACGTACCTTCAGTAATGGTAAAGAGACGTCCATCCCGCCAATATCTTTGAATGGGATATTCCATCATGTATCCATAACCACCGTGTATCTGCATGGAATCAGACAGGATTTTCTGTAATGTCTCCGCAGCGAACAGTTTTACCATGGAAGACTCCTTTCGGACATTTCTACCCTGATCATACATCCAGGCAACACGATAGGTATAGGTACGCATAATATCGATATTCATTGCCATCTCCGCCAATTTGAACCGCGTGGCCTGGAATTTAATAATGGGTCTCCCAAACTGAACCCTTTCCTTGGCATACCGTACGGTCAGATCATATGCTGCCTGAGCAGTGCCGGTACAACGGCCTCCATAGGTTATACGGCCTTGTATAAGGGTATCGGCAATCTGGTCAAAGCCCCCGCCCTCTTTTGCACCGATCATATTCCTGCTCGGAACCCGGCAATCTTCGAAGACGAGTTCACCGGTTTCAATAGATCGGTTCCCAACTTTATCCAGCTTCCGGGAGATAGAAAATCCAGGGGTGCCTCTTTCCACAATAAACAGGTTGATACCCTCACTCCTTTTGGTTGGATCAGTATAGGCAGCCATCGTGGCAAAGTCACAGATGGGGCCATTTGTGGTAAATATCTTGGTTCCGTTAACAATATAGTCATCACCATCCCGTACTGCTCGTGTCTTTATAGATGCGGCGTCTGAACCAGAATCCGGCTCAGTAAGAGCAAATGCAGCGATTTTTTCTCCCTTAATGGCAGGGATAAGAAATTTTTCTTTTTGTTCCTCAGTGCCAAAGCGATAAATGGGCTGGGTACTTAAGCCACCCTGAACCATAAGGGAAGCGGCAATCCCTGCATTTACTTTATTGAGCTCTTCTGCCATGATGCAGTCCATAATCTTGTCTCCACCGCCCCCGCCTAATTCAACAGGGTATCTTGGGCATAAGAAGCCGAGAGCACCCAATTTTCTAAAGAGCTGTTTTGGAAAGACATTTGTCTCCTCCGCCTCGTCGACCAAAGGAGCCACCTCCTTCTCACAAAAGTCTCGAATAGCATCCTGGAACATGCGATGTTCTTCTGTCAGATCAAAATCCATTGAATTGCTCCGTTATTTTTCTCGTCCATTCCATGAAATCGGTAATGTCTCACTCTTTTGTTGTATGACTTTTAAGACCCCCACAGTTCTCCTATTACCGACAGATAGTTCTAAATGTCTGCCGCCACTGCTGCTTTTGAAGTCCGAACTTATCCTGTCCTCTCCTCAACGAGGTGTTTCGTGAGGGCATATGAAACTGTAGGAAGTCACACAAACAGAGAGCTAAGGTCCTGGCTTAATGAGATGGATTAGTAGGGGGTATTTCCGTGTTTTTTACCCTCTCTCACCTCATGTTTATCCCTTAACATTTCCAGCATTCTTATGAGATAAGGTCTGGTTTCCTGTGGCCTGATGATCAGGTCGATCTGCTGTCGAGATGCATAGAAATAAGGGGTGCTGAATTTCTCCCGGTATTCCCGTACCTTTTGTTTAATGAATTCCTCCTTGTCTTCTGCCTGTTCAATCTCCCTCTGGTAAAGCACCCTTGCTGCCGCTTCGGGTCCCATAATTGCCATCTCCGTTGTGGGCCACGCGAGAACCACATCTGCCCCCATGCCCTTGGAACCCATTGCTGCAAATGCCCCCCCGTAAGCCTTTCGTACAACAAGGCTTATTTTTGGAACAGTGGCTTCAGTATACCCGTAAAGCATCTTTGCACCGTGCCTTATGATACCCTTATATTCTTCCTTGACGCCCGGTAGATAGCCAGGAACGTCCGCAATGGTAATGATGGGTATATTGAAACAATCGCACGTTCGATAAAATCTTGCGGCCTTATCAGATGCATCACAATCAATGCAACCAGCGTAGACCATGGGCTGATTTGCTACGATTCCGACAGAATAACCCCCAAGCCTAGCAAAACCTGTTAGAATGTTTTTCGCAAAACCCCCTTTGATCTCAAAGAACTCCCCGTTATCCACTATCTTTAGAATAATTTTGCGCATATCGAACGCGGTCTTGGGGTTGTCAGGGATAATGTCTATGAGACTCTCGTCACCGCGACCCGGGTCATCTCCAGTTTGAACCCATTCAGGCTTTTCAAGATAACTTGATGGCAGATACCCCAACAACTCCCTGACTGATTCTAAACACCCTTGATCATCTTTGGCCACAAAGTCGCAAAGCCCTGAAATCTCGCTGTGGGGTTTTGCGCCTCCCAGTTCCTGCATACTAATCTCTTCTCCAGTTGCCTCCTTGATGACGCGAGGACCGGCGATAAACATCTGGCTCGTTCCCTCCACCATGAAGACAAAATCGGTGAGGGCCGGAGAATAGACGCCTCCTCCGGCACAGTTGCCCATAACCGCAGATATCTGTGGAACAATCCCCGAGGTGACAATATCTGCATAGAATATCAGGCTGTAAGCCCCGCTCCCTTCTTGAATTCGACCCCCGCCAGAATCCAGCAGAGCAACAACTGGGACCTTTGTCTCCACCGCCATCCTTTTTAAGCAAACGACTTTCTGGGCATGCGTAAAGCCTACTGAGCCTCCAATCGTAGTCATATCCTGAGCATATGCGAAAACTTTTTTGCCGTTTACTTTCCCAAAGCCCGTTATCACAGCGTCACGATAGGGTCGCTTTTCTTCCATCCCGAAATCATGGCACTGATGTTGCGCGAACATATCCAGTTCAATAAAAGTACCTTCATCAAAAAGCCCAATGATCCGTTCATANGCNGAAAGCTTTCCCTGAGCATGCTGCTTTTCGATAGCTTTTTCGCTACCTCCCAGCTTTATTTGCTNCTCAAGCTCAATAAACTCTTTCAGTTTTTTGTTCTTCACTGGGCAGTCCTCAAATGAGGCCTTTCCANGGGCTNAAGTCGGCTCCTGCGTTTTCAAACCTGTCACCCAAGATTTCTAGGGCATTTTTATAAAAGAACAACTCCTCTATACCCTCCCGAAAGGTGACATCATTCTCCCATCCATCGAGAATATCCTCCACCAAACGGAAATAAGGGTACTCGGTTCCGAACATAAACTTCCTTCTGAGGCGGGTATTAATATCATGAATCATCCTTTCCGGAATATACCTAGGTAGCGCTCCTGATGTCTCACGAAAGACGTTCCCCTTGTGCATACAAACTAATTCCGCCGCTTCGGTGAAGGGATCGCATATGTGCATCAGGATTATCCGGAGGTTGGGAAAGTCTGCCGCAACGTTATCCACATCCACGGGATTGGTGTATTCGAGAACTTTGATACCGCCCCCTCCGGGCATCCCGGTCCCTACTCCTGTATATCCTCCATGCCACTGGATGAAACCATTATAACTAGCAATTAGGTCCCAGAGGGGATAAAAACGGTGATCACTGAGATGGAATTTCTGAGAAGGCTGCTGAAACTTGATTCCGAGAGCCTTGTGGTCTCTGAGGGCCCTCTCAGCCTCCGTTAATGCCTCTTGCCCCAACCACGGATCAACACAAGCCCAATAGCCCAGACATATATCACGATTCCTCTGCCATAGCTCGTATACGTAATCGTTGGTTTGACCAATTTCACCCTGAGCGGTGGGTGCCGTCCAGGCGCAGGCACAAAAATGAACACCGTACTTTCTGAATGTATCTAACATCTCCTCCTCAGTGGGAAGAGTTNCTAGCAACTCCTCTGTAGTGAGTTCATGGTGCCTAAAGTACTNTTCCAAAGCAATCTGCTGCTTTGTGATCGGCGGCAGCATTCCCGGGCTNCCATCANCNAATTGTTTGAGATTGCCCTGGTGACCATGCACATCTATTATAGGGTATCCTCTCTCTTCCAGCGTTTTTGCCATCTCGTAACCTCCTTAGCTATTCTCGAACTTTCAGCAATTTATTTTGAAACATCTGCGAGTGTAGCACCGTTATTTGAAACTTAGGATAACTCTGAACGAGATCACTCACCAGTCATGACCCGTTAAAAACGCATATATAGCAAAACTCTGTCAATAAGTCCAAGTCCAACAATCAATAGAATATCAGCAGATTAATACAATGGGAAATGGCTCATGCAGTGAAAAATTCATTCTACATGTTACTCGCCTTCGCCAGGATGCCCCGTGCGGAAGCACGTGGAGCCCCATGGGCAGGCCCGTGGCTTTCTGCATAGGGGCGTAAAATGAATTTTTCACTAGGCGGTTCGCTTTATCCCAGGATAACATATCCATATCATGGTACTATTTCATCTATGAATGGCTGGCATGGTTTTTCCATCTCTTNTTGGTATATTAGCATTATTGAAATTGAGGCATTCTTTTCACGATCAGGGGCATGAAGGTGAATCATGGTTTCCTTTCCCCGGTTCCTACGGCTTCTTTTGGTGAGTCCGGTGCGGCGGG
>JGI24422J19971_10000323_pt1 | contig 26130 bp, 26 predicted proteins | sample DeeMarSWOR152_54_FD_19971 | JGI IMG/M metagenome (IMG submission 19971) | reverse complement strand
TGGATTGGGTTGGTATGATATTTATCCTCGTTCCCATCTTTGCACCCATAGTTAAGGAACTCGGCGTTGATCCCCTCTATTTTGGCATGCTTTTCTGTGTAACCCTGCAGGTATCCAACATGACACCTCCATTTGCGTATTCCGTATTTTATTTAAAGGGGATTGCCCCTCCACAGGTAAGCATTTTGGATATGTATATTGGTTCCATTCCATACTTTCTCACAGATTTGCTCGTTGTATTAATTCTCCTTCGGTTTCCCATTTTAGTATTATGGCTTCCTTCCCTTAGATTCTAACGCGATCTCTTAGGGTCACATTAGCTACGACTTCAGCCCTGAAAAGTTCTGGAATCTCATGACCGAGGGGGTGAACAAAACACCCCACCGGGTTACCACCCCATCCCTCCTATTCACCAGAGGTCTAGAAGCAATGGGGGCTCCCCGGGAAAAGCATGGGGGAAAAAAACTGGTGGCCGGTAATAGGGAAGGTTTTCGCTAACGGTCTCTTTCAGGAGCGGGTCTGAGTCACATCAAACTAATCTCTGTAAAGGAGGAATACATGTTCAAGAAGAAGATGCTTGAGGAAATGAGTTGGACGGAATTCGAGGAATTGAGAAAGAAGGTCGATACCNTTCTGATACCGGCTGGCTCCGTAGAAGTCGAGGGNCCGCACTTACCATTGGCGGTCGATTCCATCGTGGCTCTGGAGGTTGCACGGAGGGTTGCTGAAGGTGTTGAAGACGTAGTGGTGGGCCCCTTAGTCAACGTAACGTATTCGGACTGGCACATGGGGTTCCCCGGAACGCTGACCTTNAGTTTATCCACCCTCATACAGGTCTTCAGGGANCTCTGTGGGAGCCTAACCGAGCACGGGTTTAAGAGGATTTTTTTCATCAATTCCCATGTCGGAAATGACCCGGCCATTTGGGCAATTGGCAATGAAATGGCCAGAGAGTCCCGGGCGAGAGTTGGGATGATTAGCATTTGGTCGTTATCCACTGAGGTGGCCAAGGATATAACCGAGCTAAAAGAAAAACAATTCCTCCATGCTGGCGAGATCATGACGTCAGTGATAATGGCCATCAGACCTGACCTGGTTGATATGAATAAAGCGAAGAAGGAATACTTGAAGCCGAAGATCGACAGCTTCACCCAGGTGCTGAGTTCAAAAGTTAAATTTAAGGATCGAATCGTGGGCTTGTATCATCGATCGGATGAGGTAACTCAATCCGGCGTAATGGGCGATCCCTTTAGTGCTACCCGCGAAAAAGGTGAAATAATAATCAGCCATATGGTAGATTACATCAGGGAGTTCGTCGAAGAGTTCAAGAAAATGCCCATTAGTTGATTGAGCGCAAGCCCTCAGCACGTCCGGTTTAGGTCTCCGGAACTCGCTGTGAATGGAGGCGGCTGTACTACTCATCCGCCTCTTCTTAGTTAATGAGGCATGGTTGACCATGGCTGACGAGAGAGGGAGAAGATGACAATCAAAGACACAAAAAGGCTTATAACCTCCCCCAAACTCATCAAAGAACTGGTGTACCATGATATAGGCACAATGCAGCGAGAAGTAGGCCCTCTTTGGAAGTATATGGACCGCTCAATGGTCCCGGAGTCGGATGTAACCGTATTAGTCCGAGAGGTGGAGAGGGACGTCCCCGAGGATTCTGACATTGGGCCTTCTCTGCACAAACATGAAGTGAATCAATTGTACTGTTTAATTGGCGAAATTAAGGTTGAGGTGACTCTGCAAGATGAGAAACACCTCGTGAAGGGCCCCGCATCCATACTGGTTCCTGCAGGTACGAATCACGCGATAAGGTTTGCGGGAGGCAAGGGCTATCTCGTGAATGTTCTGAGTAAGGCCACTTACGGATAAGCTGAGTATACCATAGAAATTCGGTATTTTGTGGTTCCCATAATGGAATGAATCACAACCATTGAAGGGGCTCAAATCATTAAACCAACAATCAGGGGAGGGAGAAAAAAATGATTACACTAGACCAAGTGCATGAAATGGGGACGGAGTTGGAAATGTGGCTACGGATGCGGGTACATCCTATAGCCGTCAAGTTATTGAAGAATAAAGAGGAGATACCTAAGGATGCTCTCATTCCAACCAAGGACTGGAAACATAAATATGCTTTATGTCAGTCCTTTGCCAGATCACAGAGACAGGGTGAAACTATCGCTATGTTTAAAGAAGATATGTGGTGCGCTGAACCAGTTGTCGGGTTGGGTTTTGCCGAGCGAATTCCGTATTTCTTAGAAGGGCACCATCGGTACCCGGACAGCGTCAGGGATCTTGAGACAGCCGCAGAGTGGTGCAAGAATATGCCTTATCTTGAATACGGTTTGTATCAAGGGATAGTCTCTGCCCCCATTAATACATGCACCTTCATGCCCGATGTTATTCTTATGCATGTCAACGGAATGATGACAAGCCAGTTGACAATCGTGAAAAACTGGATTGACGGAAAGGATATATACGCTCAACTTTCCGGTCATGCCGTGTGTGTTTATGCTATTGTGCCCTCAATGAAGAATAAACAGTGTAATATCGCCATTCCCTGTAAGGGAGACCGTCGGCTAGCATCTGCACAGGACGATGAGCTTCTCTATACAATAATGCCGGAAATGCTACCGGATTTTATTGAGGGTATTCATTGGCTGCAAAAAAACAATTGGGGTATTCCCATGATTCAAGAATATAAGGAAGAATACGATTTAAAACCGGGATATAGAGATTTTGCCGTAAAACTCGGTATGGACATGCGTCAGTCGCCTCAACGTCCACAGAAGTATCAAGAATTTTGATGAGGGGACGCTGAAACACGCCCTTTTTGTGCGGGTGAAACAACCGATAGAGGCCCGGTAGATACTCCTGGAGACAAGGGGAATTTGTATGGAAATCGCCCATGAACTGGCTGAATATGTAACTGACTTGAGCTTCGAGGACTTGCCGGAAGAGGTGATCGATTCTACGAAAAAAGTTATTCTGGATACCGTAGCAAGTGCTATTGCTGGTTCAAGTGCCCCGGGGATCGAAACCCTCACTGGACTGGTTAAAGAATGGGGCGGCCGGCCGGAGAGCAGTATCATCGTTCTCGGGGATAAGGTCCCGGCTCCCAACGCGGTCTTGATAAACGCGACAATGGCACGGGCTCGGGACATCGATGAAGTGCATGAGAAGGCCGTACTCCACAGTGCGGTAACAGTGGTCCCTCCCTGCTTGGCTCTTACCGAATGGGTTGGGGGGATAGACGGAAAGAATTTTATCGCTGCTGTGGCTGGAGGGGTTGATATTATTGCTCGGTTGGGGCTTTCCCTGGAGGCAAGCCCCAATATAACAGGGATATCAAGTACCTGGCAGATGGGCACCTTCGGTGCAGCTGCGGCAACCGGAAAACTGCTCAGACTGAACCCGGAACAAATGATCAATGCCCTGGGAATCGCCTACAGTCAGACTGCCGGAAATCAGCAATGCATCATCGAAGGAACCCTTATGGTTCGTGTACAGCAAGGCTTCACAGCCCAAAGCGGGCTTTTGTCAGCCATCCTGGCGAAAAGAGGGATCGATGGCCCTCGGGGAGTCTTCCAGGGGAAGTTCGGCTATTTCCCCGTCTATCATGGGGATAAGTATGACGCTTCACGCATCACCCAGGACCTGGGAAAAGTATTCGAGATCACGAACTCGAGCCTCAAGCCCTATCCTTGCTGTAAACTAACCCATTCTGCCATTTCTTGTATACGTAAAATAACCAGGGAACATGAAATCGATCCTCAGGACGTCGATAGCATACAGGTGAGAGTCAACCAAGCCGCGTATAATTTAACGTGCCACCCCCTCGAGTCCAAGAGGAGGCCCAGCTCCATTCCAGAGGCGCAGTTCAGCATCCCTTATGTGGTGGCCGTCGCTCTTCTTCGAGGGGATGTCTTTCTTCATGACTTCACGGCAGAGGCGATCACAAACGAAGAAGTCCTCTCCCTTGCCGAAAAAGTGACACCCATCGTTGACGAGGCGACAGAAGATCGATATGGAAGGGAAGTAGGTCCTGCCGCGGTAGATGTGATTACTAAGGGGAAAAAAACCTTCAAAGCTCGTATGCAGTTTGTCAAAGGCCATCCGAAAAATCCCATGACCATGGAAGAGGTTGAGGAAAAATTCAGGAAATGTGCTGCTTTTTCCGCAAAACCCCTTTCCGAAAGAAACCTGGTTCACGTTATCAACATGATAAAAGAGATGGAAAAATCCCGTGATGTTTCGAAGATCATGGAGTTTTTGAAATAACAGGTGAATTGAAATAGATAAAGAGGGGTGCATGAAAATCTTGCTCATCGAACAATCGCCTCATGAGCTCGTTTCCGTAGTGTGCTTTTCCAATCGGCGCATTCTAGACAGCGATGATGATGCTGGAGGATCTGGAAACATAATCCCTTTGCTCACACGGACAGAAATGGGGGAGTTGACGTTTGGCTCTTTGTCGGCTATACTGCGCGCTGGCCCATCGGGTGCGTATGATCCACAAATCCTGTTGGACGGTTTTGGAGAAGCCTTCGAAGGTGTAGGCCTTACACGCAGGCTCCATCCGTGCTGTATCCATACTCAGCGTAGTCATCGGTGATTAAATACTATCGATGGCTCGCAAGTTCCATATAAAAAGCGAACGTGTGGAAAAGATCACCGTTAAGGTGAACCGCAGACGAGTTTCGGAGATGTGTACATTTCGCTGGTTGACCTATGCCTGATCGAAATAGTGAAAAGACCATTGCACTATGAAAGATAAGGGAAACGATAGATGATGTAACCCGGATTCTGATGCTTTTCTGATCATGGTGGGACATTAGTCAAATATCTGGGCTATCGCGCTGGGCGGAACACATGAGAAAGGTAGACAAAAATGTCATTATTATCACACTAATCACTATTATTTTCAGTCTTTTTTTGATGAAACATCTCATTGGATATAAATTTACCATTGAGGATACGATTGGTCCTGGCATTTACCCTCTAACGATTCTCATCTTGATCATTCTCGTTTCAATAATCATTACGGTTAAAGCCTTTGCCCAACCGGAATATAAAATCATATCTCCGTATGCACCGGGAAGTGTCAAAGGCGTGCTTATTAAGAGCATAGCAGATATCCTGTCAAAGGAACTACGGAGTCCTGTACTCGTGGTATCTAAGTCCGGAGAGGGTTTCTTTTCAGCAAATTATGCCGGGTCCCATGCCAAGCCTGATGGCAAAACATTGACGGTGATAACCGGCGACAGACCCACACCCCGCGGTTTTCTGGGGGCAGCGATAAGCCTGGCAAATTTTGAACCGGTTATGGGTTTGACTTTTGACCCTGACTGCCTCGTCGTCCGATCAAAAAAAGATACCCATTTTAATAACGTAGGAAATTCTCAAATCTTGCACGATCTGAACAGCATGAATCTGGGATTTTCCTACCCAGCAGAGGGTCTCCATTATCTAAAGGAAGCGCTGAGCAAAAAAAGTGGCTTCGAAATCAAAGGCTCTTTCTTTTCGGATACGCAATCAATGTTAGAGTCACTCGAAAACAACGAAATAGATGCCGGATTTTCCCCGTTGACGGATATTTTGAGCAACGATCCACTGCAGAAACAATACAAGATAATAGCGGTTGCAAGTCCGGAGAGAGTTCGAGAATTGCCACATACACCGAAGCTTGAGGAATTAGGGATCGATCTCATTTCCGGCCAATGGATGGGTTTGGGCTGCCCAAGAGGAACTGAAAAGGATAAGATGAACCAAATCCATGAAATCTTGACGAAACCTGACATTCTCAAAGCCTTCGTAACGGAGATGAAGGAAAAGGGACAACCGCATTTTCTTCAGGATCCGAAATCTTTTCACAACTTCTTGTTGCATCAAAAGCAAGCTTTGGATGAATTGAGTTTCAATGAAATCCATGAGCGTAGTGGCGATCTCGTAAGCCTCTATCGGGTTAGCGCAGCCATCGCGTTGTTTGTGGCCTTCATCCTGCTCATGCCCTATTTTAGCTACCTGATAACATCATTTCTCTTTTTGATCGGGCTCGGTATCATTCTGTGGCCCACGCCCACGAGATCTAAACGAGCGGTTCTGCTCATCTTGAGTGTTTCCGCAGGGGTGGCCTTGGCAGTCTACGTGGTTTTTTCAAAAGCATTTAACGTTGTTTTTCCATGAGGATCATGAGGGGTAAGGGTCTACCGCCATGGGTGATTTGACTCTTTCCATTGTGGCTGCTGTTCTTGATATACATATTTTGCTCATCATTGTCGAAGGAGTCTTATTGGGCATTATTGTCGGGGTGCTCCCCGGTCTTTCGGCTACCCTCGGTGTCGCCCTTGTTATGCCATTGACCTTTGCCATGGATGCCCTTGGAGGTTTGATGCTCCTCTTGGGCGTTTATGTTGGAGCCGTTTACGGTGGATCCGTGTCTGCCATTCTCATCGGAATCCCTGGGACACCTGCGGCAGTGGCTACGGTTTTGGATGGACATCCCATGGCTAAGCGAGGTGAGGGCGGGTTAGCCATTGGGATCGCCACCATTTCCTCGTTTATCGGTGGCTTCGCGAGCGTCATTATTTTAGCTCTCGTCTCTAAACCCATAGCTGCACTGGGCTTGGCCTTTGGCGAAAGAGAGTACTTCGCTCTGGGTGTTTTTGCGCTTAGTGCGGTTGCACACCTTTCATCTGCATCCTTCACGAAAGGAATGCTCTCTGCCGGGGTAGGTCTCTTTGTTGCGACCATTGGAATAGACGAAATCCACGGGATTCCTCGGTGCACCTTTGGAAACACCAACTTTCTTGGAGGAATACCCTATATGCCCGTCATGATCGGAGTGTTCGCCATCCCTGAAACCCTTATTAACATTGAGATGATTTCTCATATACGTCCTCAAATCCCTCGAATTGTAAGAATTTTCCCTAACTTGTCGAGCCTAAAGGGCCTTGCGGCACCCATCCTGCGATCCATAGGCATCGGCAGTATAGTGGGGGCCGTTCCTGGAACCGGAGCTGACATTGCAGCAATCGTATCGTATAGTCAAGGCAAGAGCATGTCTAAACATCCCGAACGGTATGGGACGGGTTATCTTGAAGGCATTACATGTGCTGAAACTGCAAACAATGCAGCTACCGGTGGAGCCATGATCCCCCTATTGACGCTGGGAATTCCAGGGGGGGCTGTGACGGCCATCCTGATGGGCGCCTTTATGGTACATGGTCTGTATCCTGGCCCCCTTCTGATAACCCAGAACATCGACCTTGTCTATAAAGTTATCCTGGGCATGGCCGTTGCAAACGTCTTTATGCTCATTTTTGGGCTGAGCGCTGCAAAAATTTTCAGCAGGGTTTCCCGGATTCCTTCCAGCCTCTTGAGCGCTGTTATCATGTTTCTCTGTGTTACGGGATCATATGCCCTACGAAATAGTTTTTTCGACGTGTTTGTAATGGCCATCTCGGGATTGGCGGGCTATGCGATGATAAAAAATGGTATTCCCAGGGCGCCGCTCATCATTGGCATGATCCTGAGCGGCATGATCGAGACGAATTTGGCTCGAAGCGTGATGTTGTGCAGGGGAAACTTCTTAATAATGTTCACCCCCATCAGTAGCATACTATTTTTTCTTACCGTATTGCCCTTTGCCACCCCGCTGTTGAAACGTTTTCAGAAGTCAAGGCAACAGGGGAAACCGAAGAGAGGGGCGAGCGTACCGTGACAATCAGTAAATGGAAGGAGGTGATGAGGCATAACGCATGTGTGGTCCTAGGCGAGAATCATGATTTCTCAAAAGAAAGGAGTTTACCATGAAAAATTGGCGAGGAGAGGTATGGTTTCTGGTGTCTGTTATTTTTCTATTCGCATTTCTTGCTTGTCAGGGAGCGGCATCTGCACAGGATTATCCGACCAAAAAAATTGAGCTAGTCGTTGCCTTTAAACCGGGTGGTGGTTCGGATACCCTTGGGAGGGCAGTGGCTCACTATGGAGAAGAGCATATTGGACAGACCATCTTCGTCACGAACCGCACAGGTGGTGCGGGTGCGATCGGATTTAATTATGGGGCAAGAGCGAAACCTGACGGATATGTTTTAACCTTCATTGTCACGACGTTGACCATTGCCCCTCACATCACTGAGGGTTATCCAGTAACGTATAAGGATTACGAGCCGATCGCTCTGATCGCGGTTGTGCCCTCCTGCATCAGTGTGCGTGCAGACAGCAAGTACAAGACACTCGAGGGTTTCATTCAAGATGCGAAAGCCAATCCCGGGAAGCTTCGAGTGGGGCAGGCTGGAACAGGAAGCCCGTGGCACTTGGCGGGTGCTGCTTTGGCGGACGCAGCTGGCATTAAGTTTTCGTCCGTGCCATATAAGGGAGCAGGGCCATCTATTACGGCCCTTCTCGGTGGGCATCTCGATGCGACCATTACCAGTGCTGCAGAGATATTCCCCCATGTTAAAGCTGGGAAGGCAAGGACGCTCGCCATTATTGCACAAAAGCGTTTTGCTGCAATGCCGGACGTGCAAACCTCCATTGAACTGGGTTATAACGCAGACGTCGTTTCTTGGCGAGGGATTGCGGCGCCAAAGGGAACGCCGCAAAATATTATTGAATATCTGATTAATGGATTTGAGAAGATGAGTAAGGAGAAGGAGTTCATTGATTTTCTCGAATCAAGAGGTATCAATGTCCAGTTTGTAAAGGGAGAGGCTTTTGGGAAATGGCTCGCTGATAAACACGGAGAATATGGAAAAATTGCCAAAATGGCCGGTGTCGCATTAAAAAAGTGATGAAACTGGATTCCCATGAGAAAAGCCGGTCAGTAGCCGTAGAGACATGAGTGTAGGGGCAGGTTCCTCCCCTGGACCTGCCCCGGTTTTAAGAACTTACCCCTCTCATTTTTCTGAAATGTAGGACTTCATCCCTTCAGGTGTCCGAGGTTATCCGATCGTTGGGTAAGAGAGCTCCATAGAAGGAACTCGATCTCGTCCAACTACTTCGAAACCAACGCGGCCCAGGCCGCAACGCACTTCGAGAAAAACCTCGTCGTGTTTGGAGAGATCAAGGCCGAGAAAGAGGTGACCCTGGCCTACGAAGGCTATGGCGGGCTTGGCAAGCAGGACGGCCACATCGGAAAAGCCCGGAAGTATCTAACGAAGCCCCTGAAGATCTTCGAGCGGCTGGGCGGTTCGATTACTCAACAATTTAACAACGTCCCCCTGGCGAACAAATGTGGACGGTTTCAGTGGTATAGGCAAAAATAAGAGATATTTGAAGGAAATCTAAGATTTAATCTAATTTTCAAATATAACGGTGCTCAAAAAGGGTATACAAGCCAGATTACCCCAAATTTTGGCTTGACATTTGATTGAAAATGTTGACACTTATGAAGAATATTCGAATTTTTGACGACAATAAACAGTAGACAATCTCCGAAGAATTATTCTTTTGCGGCGTGTATCAGTTGTTTTTAAGGACCTCAGTTATATCAATGGAGATGTGAGGTCAAAAAAAAGAAGTCCAAGAAGGGGAAAGGAGGTGTGAGAAAAGATAAAGGGAAAACATGGCAGTAAACAACAACACAAAGGGGGAGGTAAGGTAAATGAATAACAAGGCAAAAGTAGTAGTAACTATTTCGGCAATTGTGGTGATGGTTGGTTTCGTTGTATGGCCTTGTGCAGCGGGGCCAAAGGTATTTAATCTAAAGGCGATATCATCATGGCCAGCAGGGATAGGCCTTCAAACCCTGGCGGAAAAACAATATAAGATGATTGAAGCCTACTCTGGGGGCAGGATAAAGATCAAATCTTTCACGGCTGGTGAAATAGTGCCAGGTTTGGAAGTATGGGAAGCTATCGGGAAGGGTATTGCAGATCTTGGAAACACCTGCAACTGCTATAGCATAGGTGATTCTTACGCGAGCGCATTTGGCTGTGCCACTCCTGGCATAAGGGAGGTCGAAAAGATAACATGGTTTAAACACGGTGGAGGGATGAAGTTACTCGGTGAGCTTATGGAGAAGACTTATAACGTCAAGGTCTTCATAAGTCAGCCCGATACTACGGAAACGTTTTTATATTCTAAGAAACCAATTAACAATCTAAATGACCTGAAAGCCCTTAAGATACGATCGGTGGGTCTGAGAGGCGACGTATTTAAGCACATGGGCTGCGCGGTAGTTTCATTGGCCGGGGGCGAGATTGTACCGGCTTTGGAGAGAGGAGCAATAGACGCTGCTGAATTTACGAGCATGTCTGTTGACTTAGCTCTTGGAATTCCCGAAGCCGCTGGATATGTCTACATATCGGATGTAGCAGCTGGCGCATCAAACCCGGTACTTCCCTTTAATATGAAAACGTGGAACAAATTACCGGATGATTTAAAGGAGGTGGTCGAAAGAGCATCATGGGATGCAGCATATGCCGCTTATGGTTTCCTTTTAGCCGATACTTTCTATAAGTGGAAGGTGGCAGAGGAGAAATATAAGATCAAAGTGCGAATGGTGCCTAAGGAAGTATCTGAGGCANTCAAAAAAGGTGCTTTCGAACTGTATGAAATAAAGGCTAAAAAAGACCCCGAGTTTGCCCGATTATGGGGTTCCTTGAAAAAGTGGCATGAAGACTTTGAGAAGTATCTGCCGATCTATGAGCTCATACCATAAGATCCCAAGAGCTTGTTGGATAGTTGGAACGAGGAGCGCTTGCCTTGTGGCTTGCGCTCCTCGCAATGACGTGCAAATGCGATGAAGTCGGTTTAGGACTGCTCAATATTCGGTGGATTTATAGATTTCAAACCCCAAAACAACAGTTCGCGTCCGGGATGCGTAATCCATGTCCGCGCTCTTTCGGGCGAAAGGGGGAGCTGAGCTTTCGGTTCGTTTATGCAGAGGATGGACTGCGGACACGGCAAGACAATCGCATTTCGGATTTTTCCCTTCTTTATTGAGCACACTCTTCTTTAAGGTAGATTGCATGATGGCTGGTTGGCTACCATCGAAATCCTTGTCGGGGAACTAACCCTTCCGCGATGCGTTTATATGTGGTGACGGGCAGGGTTGGTATCTCATTGGGGGGCAGATGAAAGTGAAAGGCGAAGCAATAATAGGGGTTATCGATCGCTTTAATGAATTTGTGGCAAAGACAGTCTCCATACTCATCCTCGTAAGCAGTCTTGCAGTGTGCTATGAAGTAGTGGCAAGATACGTGTTTGCGAATCCCACATTTTGGTCCTATGAGGCCTCATATATGATGAGTTCCACTTATTGGCTCTTGGGAGGGGCTTGGACCCTTAAGATTGGTCGTCATGTGACTGTAGATGTTATCTATGCACGTTTTTTCTCCCCTCGAACGCAAGCAATGGTAGATATTCTGTTTTACCTGATTCTCTACCTTCCCGTTACGATTTTCGTTCTTATATTTGGAATGCAGTATGCCTGGGAATCGTGGGCACTTCAGGAATTATCACACTTGAGCCCCTGGCATCCTCCTATCTATCCCTTTAAGACACTTATACCATTAACTTTTTTCATGTTAACGATTCAGGGAATAGCAGAACTCACTCGCCGTATTTGGAAATTCAAAGAGCTGAAAGGTGGTGGAAAATGAGCTTTCCAGAGTTTCTCAGCGTATTGATGCTCATCTTGAGCATAGTGGGAATTATGATAGGGATTCCCGTAACCTTTGTCTTAATGGGCTTAGGCTTTATATTTGGAGTTATAGGCATCGGTGTATCGGGAATCGCCTTCATGTATCCGATAAATGTTTTTGGGATCGGAAGTGACTATTCTTTTTTGGCTGTTCCTGTATTTATCTTCATGGGAACACTTTTGGTGCGCTCGGGGATAACCGATAGACTTTACGGAAGCTTACATATATTGATGGGGTCTTTGAGGGGAGGCTTATCCCTGGCTACCATACTTATCGCTACCCTCTTTGGCGCCTGTACAGGCGTAATTGGCGCCTCTATTGTTGGTATTGGGTTATTGGCTCTCCCCGGCATGCTCGACCGTAAGTACAATAAGCCATTAGTCGCGGGAACTATCTGTGGTGGCGGAGTTTTGGGGATGATCATTCCCCCCAGTATATTACTTATTATATACGGACCTATGGCCAACCTCTCTATAGCCAGGCTCTTTTTCGCATCTGCTATGCCAGGTTTGCTCCTTTCAGGTCTTTACTTAATTTATATCAGTGTAGCATGTAGAATAAAGCCAGAGTGGGGACCGGCTTTGTCTCGCGAAGAAAGAAAAATACCGAGAGGAAAATTGTTAACAATGCTTCTTACCTCTTTGATTCCTCCCGTATTTCTTATCCTTGCTGTTTTAGGAGCGATTTTCTTTGGGATAGCAGCGCCTACTGAAGCCGCAGGCACGGGTGCCGTTGGCGGATTAATATTACTTGCTGCTTATGGGAATTTTAATTGGAAGAACGTAAAAGGGGCTTTTCTCGATGCCTTACCAAGTGTATCTATGGTCATGTTTGTAATTTTAGGCGCTAAATTCTTTACCATCACATTTCTCAATTTAGGGGGAGCCGACGTAATCAGACAGTTTCTCTTAGGCTTTAACCTTGGCCCTTCGGGCACCCTATTTTTGATGCTATTTCTTGCCTTCATTATGGGAATGTTTATGGACTTTATCGGCATTCTATTCATTATAACCCCTATCTATGCTCCTTTGATCGCAAGTTTAGGGTTTGATCCTCTCTGGTTTGGCATACTTTTCTGTTTGACTTTAGTCGTTTCGCTCTCCACACCACCATTCGCTTATGCGATATTCTATTTAAAGGGAATAGCTCCTCCAGAGATGGATCTTTTAGATATGTACAAGGGCATTGTCCCTTTTGTCGCCCTTCAGCTGATAATGATATTCCTGGTTTACCTTTTCCCTGAGTATAGCCTTATGGCTTCCCGGGCTTATGTTCGTAGGATAACGGTGTCACGAATATAAGGCAAGGAAAGGAGGGTTACCGTGTTCCTCACTGATGAAGAAAAGAGGATGCTGGCTGGAGACCATGGCCCCGGCATAGAAAGGGCCATGGATCTGTTAGTGAAATTGGGCGACTCATTCGATGCGGAAAAATTGGTTCCCATTACGTACGGACACATCAGTTACGACTTCTGTCCTGAAAAGTTCTGGAATCTCATGACCGAGGGGGTGAGCAAAACAGCTCACCGGGTGACCACCCATCCCTCCTTTTCGCCCGAGGTCTGGAAAGAATGGGGGTTGCCCCTTGCTGACAAATGGCTAGGCGAGCATGAGAGGAAGCTTAAGCGATTCAAGGAATTAGGCTGGCTGAGAACCGAGACCTGTGCTGAGTATCTCCTTGGCATCGTTCCGCGGCAGGGCGATATTGTGCCCATGGGTGGGAGCTGCATGCAGGTTGCCAATAACAGCCTCTTCGGGGCACGAGTTGACAGGATGGGGATTTTAGTCTCCCTGGCTGCCGCGGTCTGCGGTCGGACACCTCTGATGGGCCTGCTGTTACCCGAGAACAGGCATGCCAGCCACGTGGTGGAACTGGATGATCTGGACGTGGCCGATTGGACCCTTTCCCACTATCACTGCCTGGGTTACTACATTGGCGATCAGGTGCCGGGGTTCAAGCCCGTGGCGGTAAATGGCCTGCCACCCAATCTTCCCTTTGACTTTGCGCGGGCCCTGGTGATATCAATGCCGACCTCAGGGTCAGTGACCTTGGGTCACATCGTGGGCACCACCCCAGAGGCCCCCACCTTAGAGGCGGCCTTGGGAGGCAAGAAGCCCGAGCACGTGATACGGGTGGGAAAGCGCGAGATGACACAAACCTGGGAAAGGCTGAATGTCTGGGATGACGATCATGTGGAGCACGTGGCGTTCGGTTGCCCTCATTCCACCATTGATGAGATAGGTCGCATTGCCGCCTTGGTAGAGGGAAAGAAAATCAAGACCACACTGTTGATAGGGGCTTCGGCACCGGTTGAGGCCCTGGCTAGACGGCAAGGATGGGCCGACGTTATTGAAGAGGCCGGTGGGCATTTTCAGCCGGTTTGTCCATCCATAACCAACCCCTTTACCCGCCCAGATATAGCTGGCGATAAGCAAGCCAAGAGCGCCGCCGCAGATTCAGCCCGATGTGCGCACTACCTGGCCACGGTAAGTGGTGTCAAGGTCTTTTTTGGAACCGAAGAGGAATGCACCAACGCCGCCATCACCGGAAGGTGGAAAGGGGAGATACCACAATGGAAATAAGAGCTCATACAGTAAGTGCCGGGAAGGCAGAGGGGGAGGCGGTGGTCTATAACGGGCCCTTTTCCTTCCTGGGTGATTTAAACCCGGCGACCGGCAAGGTCCCTGTGCCCCGACATCAGCTGGAGGGCACAAGCCTGGCCAATAAGGTGTTTGTGTTTACCACGGGCAAGGGGTCGAGCGGTGGTGACTTTGCTGCCTGGGCAGCAAAGGCAAACGGAAATGCGCCCGCTGCTATCATCTGTCTGGAGAGTGAACCTGTTTTGTCCGGTGCGGTTATCATCACCGGGATCCCTACGGTGGATCGCCCGGAGAAGAATGTTTTTGAGCTGATAAAAACGGGAGATTATGTAAAGGTTGATGCCACCAGGGGCATTATTGAAGTCGAGGGAAAGTAAAGAGGCACGGGTAATTCCTTCGTGGATCGGCTGGATAGGGGAAGGTTTAGAACATCATGGAGGGCATTATCTACAATGGAAATGAGAGATTTTCCATGGCCAGAATACCCGAGGGAAAAAAGGAGAGACTAAATGACCACCGATAAAAGAGAAAATGAGATTGTTTCTTTTCTGGAAGGCATTGTCGGGCCGGATTACGTAACGACCAGCAGGTTTGAGAAGATCAAACAATCTTTGGATGCTTATCCATATCATGCTGATATGAATAATCTCCCCATTGCTGTGGTGTTACCGAAAACAAGCCAAGATATCTCTGAAATTCTTAAATATGCCAACAAAGAAAAAATACCGGTGTATGTCCGGGGATCCGGTACCCAGCTCATTGGCGCATCGCGACCCGACAGATCTGGAATCGTAATATTTACCTCAAGGATGAAGACTTTTGATATCAAGGAGGATTGGGGATACTTTGAGGCAGGCGCAGGTATCAGGAACCAAGAGGCCAAGGATCTGCTTGCCGAGAGGGGTTATTTTCTCCCCCTCGTGATCGGAGCCAAACATATTGCCAGCTTTGGAGGGGCGACTTGCAATAATACCAGCGCTCACCTCATTGAACCCGCCGTAGGAAAACCGGGGGATTATATCTTGGCAGTTGAGGCGGTTTTGCCGACAGGCGAGATTATCGAAACGGGAACCCGCGGGATTGGGAAGCCGGCAGGGACGGATATGACGAAATACTTCGTCGGAGGGGACGGCATTTTAGGGGTGGTTACCAAGACGCGCATGCGGCTGGTGCCACAGATTCAATATTCGTATGGGATCGCGTGTTTCTCCGAACTGGCGGGCATCGCCCGCGGTGTAAAGCGGATGTATCTCGAACAAGTGCCGGTACCGATTTTTACGGAATTTTTGGATCGTAATGTGGCCGAGATTGGGTATACGAATAAGGGTATGGAAGCACCTCCGGGCCATGTGATTTTCTTCGTCAGTTATGACCGGGAGAAAGAAACGGCTGACAAGAATACGGTTAAGTTAATGGACGTCTATAAAAAGGAAAAGCCGATTTATGCAGAGCCGGTGACGGATATGGTGCGATGGGAAAAGGTATGGACTGCTCGTGAATCAACGATCCCATTTTTGATGAACAAATTACAGGGAAGGCTGCTTGTTTGTGAAGTCGTATGCAATCTGGCGACATTTGAGGAGGGCATGGAAGAAGCCGCCGACTTCAACAAGGGAGTTCCTTACCTCGAAGACCTGACCAATTATCTATTCGGTCATATTGGCGCACTGTCCTTCCATCCATCCTTTATTATTCCCCCGGACCTGGGGGATGAACGAATGTGGGAACTCAGTAGACTTTTGTATAAGAGAGAGGCTGAGTTTAATACAAAATATGGAACCTGCGGTCGAGAGTGGGGTCAATTTTCAAAACGGAAGGACTTCTTCATTATGAGATATGGACAGACGTCTTACGATTTAATGAAGAAGATAAAAGCGACCTTCGATCCGAACAATATCCTGAATCCAGGAGTTCTGGAAGGCTATCGTTAAAACGTTAGAGATGGTCAGGAGGCGATCATGGAAGAACAAGACAAATGGATCGAGACCCTTGAAGGTGAGATCAAAGAATGGGGCATCAAATGCATAAATTGCAATTTTTGTTATACAGCGTGCCCTTTGTTTCAGTCGATGAAGGGTTTCTTGATCAATGGGCCCTCCGGTTTGCTGCAGAGTATCTATTATGCCCTACACTGGGATTTTTTGGGGAAGGAAGTCAAGGACGAGATTATAAACATTCTCTATTCCTGCACGACCTGCAGTAGTTGTGTTATCAGGTGTAGGGATGTTAGCGCCGGTATCCCAGTGGTAGATCTTGTCGAATGCGGCCGCAAAATCCTGGTGGAAAAGGCCCTTGGCCCCGGGACTTTGCATAAAGAGGTATTGGAGTTTCTCTTTCAGAGCGGCAACCCCTATGGCAAACCCGCTGAAAAGAGATTGGATTGGTTGAAGGAGCTGGAGAAAGAGAATAAGTTGACTTACAAACTTCTTCCCGATGGTGATAAAGCTGAGACGCTCTTATACATCGGTTGTACCGCTTCCTATGAAGAGGACTTACAAAATGTGGCGCGCACGATTGTCCTGTTGCTGGAAAAGATGAAAGCGGATTATGGGATTTTAAAAAAGGAGAACTGTTGTGGCCACCCGGCACGGCAACTTGGAGAAGAGGGGCTTTTTATGGAACTTTCTGAGAAGGTCCATGACGCGGCTCTCAAAAGCGGGGTGAAGCAAGTGGTAACGGTATCTCCCCACTGTTACCACAGCTTTAAAACGGAATATCCCGAATCCTTCAAGAAGCTCAAGGTTCAACATTATACGGAGTATTTTTTCGATCAGATTGAGAAGGGGGCCCTGACTCCATCGAAGAAGATCAAAAAGACGATTACGTTTCACGATCCATGTTACCTCGGTAAGCGGAATGAGGTCTATGATGCCCCGAGAGCGATCATTTCCAAAATTCCAGGAGTGAAACTTGTCGAGATGAAGGATAACAAGGTGAACAGTCTCTGCTGCGGAGGCGGAGGAGGCAGGATGTATGTCGAGGTGGAGGAGGTGACAAGGCTCTCCCACCTCAGGCTGGAGCAAGCTTTAGCGACCGGGACCGAGATTATTGCGACGGCGTGTCCATGGTGCTATACACAGATGAAAGATGCCATTAAGGTCACAGATCAAGAAGATCGCATTGAAGTCAAGGATATCTCCGAGCTCTTGTTGATGAGCGTTTCATAAAGGGTTTACAAGGCTTGGGCATCAAATTCCCTCCATGGGAAGGAGATTGTTCGACCTCATTAGTTACGGCGTTATTCAGATAGGACAGCCCCGCTCCTTATGGTCAGGTATCCTGCCTACTCCGAGGTGTATCATTATCTCCAGGTATTTCTGCCCCTGATAGAGAGTGGACGTCTGAAACCCGCACATTCCTTGGAGAGTAAGGATGTGTACACCTATCATGATCCGCGTTATCTCGGCCGACATAATGAGATCTATGGTGAACCGAGGTGATTGCTCAAATCGCTGCCAAAAATGAATCCGGTAGAGATGGAGAGGTCGAGGGGCAGGAGCTTTTGTTGCGGTGGAGGGCTGATTGTTAAGCGCTTTAAGCGGCTCGCAGAGCCTTGCGGAAAGGAGGGATTATGGAAATCATTGTCTGCATCAAGCGGGTACCCGAGACTGCCGAGGCTGACCTCGTCATTGATAAGACGGGAAGGGATATCGAAAAGGAAGGGCTCGTTTTCGATCTCAACGAGTGGGACAACTACGCCGTGGAGGAGGCTGTCCTTTTGAAGGACAAGCATGGGGGCACTGTCACTGCCATTTCAATGGGGCCGGAGGAGGTCAACGAAGTCCTCAGGAGGGCGCTGGGCATGGGAGCGGATCAGGCGATTCGCCTCACAGACCCCGGTTTTGAGGGTTCTGATGGGTACGCGATTGCCAAAGTCCTGAGCAAGGCCATTGAGCCCCTGGCCTATGATTTGATTTTAACCGGGGTTCAGACGGAGGACGATGGCTATGGTCAGGTGGGCCCGACCCTCGCGGAGATGCTCGGGATCCCTCATGCGGCCNTNGTCAATCAGATAGAGGATATTGAGGGCGGAAGGGCCAGNGTGCATCGGGAGTTGGAGGGTGGCCTTGAGGAGGTTCTTGACATTGCGCTTCCCGCGGTTCTGAGCATTCAGACTGGCATTAACGAGCCGAGATACGTCTCCATTATGGGGATCCGCAAGGTGGCCCAGAAGGAGATCAAGGTCCTTGGCCTGCACGATCTCGGCATGAAGCCCGAGGAGGCGGGAGAGGATGGGTCCCTAATGCTCGTGGAGCGGGCCTCTTTTCCACCGGTGGGGGAGGGAGCCCAGATGCTCGAGGGGACGATGGATGAGATTTCCGATAAGGTCATTGCCATACTCAAGGAGAAGGGAGGTGTGGCCTAGATGAACGATATCTTTGTGCTCGTTGAACATAGGCAGGGGGAAATTCGGGATATCACCTTTGAGATGCTCATGAAGGGGAAGCAGCTGTGCGAGAAGGCGGGCAACTCGCTCACGGCGGTTCTTCTTGGGAACGGCGTTGGGGCGATGGCCGAAGAGCTGAAAGCTCGGGCCAACCGTATCGTGTTGATCGAAGATCCACAGCTGGAGAACTTCAACTCCGAGGCGTACCAGCAGGTTCTTGCAGATCTGGTTCAGCAGGAGAAGCCCTCTCTGGTGCTCGTAGGCCACACGGCCTTTGGAATGGATTTGGCCCCAAGCCTCTCTACACGGATAAAGGTCCCGTTGGCCACGGACTGTATCGATGTCATGGTGGAAGGTGATCACATTAGGGCCAACCGTCAGACGCACGGGGGCAAGGTCAATGTGGAGGTTCGTCTCAAGCCCGCCCAATGCTCTATGGTTACCCTTCGGCCCGCATCGTTCTCCGTGGAGGAGTATTCCTTGGGTGGGGAGCTCACCAGGGTCACCTCGCCCCTGACGGAGGAAATCGCCTCCAAGAGGTTTCTGGAATACGTGGAGGCTGCGCTCGGGGAGGTGGACATCACGCAAGCGGATATTCTGGTCTCGGTTGGTCGGGGCATCAAGGATCCGGAGAACATCCCCCTGGTGCAGGAGTTGGCCGATTCCCTTGGGGCTATCCTCTCGTGCAGTCGTCCCGTGGTTGACAAGAAGTGGCTTTCCAAGGACCGGCAGGTGGGAACCTCGGGCAAGACGGTCAAGCCCAAGGTTTATATAGCCATTGGCATCAGCGGTGCTTTTCAGCACGTTGCTGGCATGAAGGGATCCGGGACCATCATAGCCGTCAACCGAGACCCGAAGGCACCTATTTTCAACGTCGCCCATTACGGAATCGTAGGGGACCTCTTTAAGATAGTTCCGACCCTCAAGGAAAAAATCCAAGAGGCATTTGCATAGCCAGAGGTACTGTTGCTCAAGTCCAGGGCGGAGGACCGGTATGATAAAGAAACATTACACGGATGTAACTCCAATATTGAATGAAAAAGAAGGGTTCAAGGGAATGTTGCAGCGGTTTATATGGAGCAAAGATGATGGCTGCCAGCACTTTGCGATGCGTATCATGGAGTTCGAGCCTCACGGCCACACATCTTACCATGCCCATCGAGAAGAACACCAATTCTTCTTTCTTGAAGGCGATCCTGCCATTGTCGATGCAGATGGTAACGAAATACGCTTGAAAGTCGGGGATACGATATATATTCCTTCCGACGAACCGCATCAGGTAAAAAATATGGGCAACACCGTAATGAAAATGTTCTGCATTATTCCGATTCTCCCGGGCGGAGACGGGAAAGCGCCGGCACCTCGCTCCAACGGAAAGCGGTATGTTACCTTAGAGAAGCCGTCCGGAAGCTAAAAATCATTTCCATAGAAAGTTTTCATAAAACCCAGGATGATTCCTGTATCCGCTGAGCGGCAAAGGTAAAGAAGTAATCACCGCTTGGTAGATTGAGCCAGGAGGAGAGTCGTGGATGAGATTTGGGTCGCATTGGAACAGGAGGAAGGGGAACTTGACGATGTCTCATGGGAGATAGTGGGGCAGGGGAGAGAGCTTGCGGATAGGCTAAGCCAGAGACTCTGTGCTGTGATCATGGGAAGCGACATCTCAGCGCTCGGCGAAGTCCTCAATCATAGCGGGGTGGATGAAGCGTATCTGCTTGATTCCCCGAATCTTGGCAGCTATTCCCCTGAACTTTACACACAGGCGTTATCAATGCTTATCCAAGAGCGTACACCACAGATAGTCTTGCTCGGTGCTACACCAAACGGCAGTGACCTTGCCTCAAGGGTAGCAGCAAAATTGCGGATAGGGTTGGTTTCCGACTGCATAGCCTTCGATTTGAATGAGAAGGGCTTGCTGCTGCAGAGTAAGCCCACCCATAAGGCAAAGGTCTGTAGCACAATTGTCTCTCCTCACGTTAAACCTCAGCTAGCCACTATCAGGCCTGGCACGATGGAGGTAAAGGATTTTCATTCTACCAAGAAAACGAAGGTGACCAAGATCTCCCCCCGGCTTGATACGAGCAAATGCTCCATTAGGGCTGCCGGTTTCATAAAAACAGACACTGTGGCCCTTCCTGTCGAAGAGGCAGATGTTATTGTTGCTGGTGGCCGAGGGGTAGGCAGTGGTGAGAACTTTCGACTCCTTGAAGAAGTAGCAAGGGCCTTTGAGGGAACAGTTGGGGCCTCCCGTGTTGCTGTAGATAATCGGTGGGTTCCCCGTGAAAGACAGGTGGGTCAAAGCGGCAAGACAGTGAAGCCTAAATTGTATATTGCGTGTGGCATATCGGGATCGTCGCACCACGTCCTTGGAATGAAGGACTCAGAGACTATAGTCGCCATTAACACCGATCCCAATGCGCCAATTTTCAAGCTGGCGGATGTGGCTATTTTGGGGGACCTTCTGGAAGTAGTGCCTGCCATAACGAGTGAAATAGCTCAACAAAAAGGAGCAAGAGAGACAAAATGAATATAGTAGCATGTGTAAAGCAGGTAGTTGATACTGAACATCTCGTTGAAATTGTAGGGGAAACCTCTATCGATGACCCTGATCTGCCCAGGGTAGTTAATACGTGCGACCTGGTGGCGGTAGAGGAAGCAATACAGCTAAAGGAGAAAACGAGAGCAGACGAAGTTATTGTAGTATCCATGGGCCCTCCTTCAGCTGAGGATGCTCTTTATAGATGTCTTGCCATGGGCGCTGATAGAGCTCTCCTTCTTTGCGATCCTGCCTTTGAAGGCTCAGATAGCCACGCTACAGCGGTAGTTCTCGCCAAAGCCATCAGCTCGTTGGAGTACGGGCTCATTCTATGTGGGAAGAGATCTTTCGATAGCGAAGCAGGCCAGGTTGGCTATTACCTTGCTGAGATGTTGGAAATTCCAATCATTAGTGGGGCAATAAAAATGGAGGTTCCCTCCGATGAAAAGGTCATAGTGCAGAGGAAGCTAAGAGGGGGATACAGAGAAGTGCTGGAAGCATCACTCCCTGCAGTGGTTACAGTGGAGATGGGGCTTAGTGAACCAAGATATGTAAGCCTACGGGCTGTTTCAGGGGCAAAAAGAAGGGAAATTAAACGATATGATATGAAAGGCCTGAAGCTTTCTTCGGAAGATGTAGGACAAAAGGGCTCAAAGACAACGGTTGTCTCACTTTCGCGACCGAGGCCGAAGAGGATTTTCGTTCCCGATAGCCACCTTTCGGCAACGGAGAGGTTGATGCAGGTTGAGTCGGGTGGCCTTGAGGAAAAAAAGGGGGACGTCATGAGCGGAAGTCCGCAAGAGGTAGCATCAAAATTAGTTCAGAGTCTCATCAGTCAGAGGATATTGCGGATATAAATTCCAGGAAGGAAAGAGAGGAATATAATGGGACAAGAGTACGGAGACATGCTCAGTCCTGTCAAGGTTGGGCCGATAACAATGCGCAATAGGATATATTTTGCGGCCCATGCTGCTCGTTTTATGCCCTTGAATGGCGGGGTCAATGACCAAGCGATAGCCTATTACGAAGCAAGGGCAAAAGGCGGAGCTGCAGCCATTATAACTGGATGCCATCTTATTGGGCCAGTGTGCACCCAAACCCCTAATCCTCCGAGTTATCTTGGCGATGAGAGGACAGTTCCAGACCTGAAAAGATGCGCTGATTCGATCCATAAGCACGGCGCGAAGGCGATTTGTCAATTGGGTGTGATTGGCAGGCTGGGTGAAACGCGTCCCTTTGGCGGCGTAACGTGGGGCGCTTCACCTGTGCGGGCGGATCTTCCGCCTATGACCTGGGAGATCCCCCACGAGATGGAAATCGAGGAGATAAAGCAGGCTGTAGATGAGTACAGAAAAGCAGCAAGGAATGTAAAGGCAGCGGGCTATGACGGGATAGAGATATTCGGGGGCGGTGGGCTCCTCAATCATCAATTTCTGTCCCCCAGGCTCAACGTTCGTAAGGATGAATACGGTGGTAGCCTCGAGAACCGGTTGCGATTACAATTTGAGTGTGTTGATGCCGTGAGAGATGTTATTGGTAATGACATGGTTCTGGGCTTCAAAATGTCCGGTGATGATTTCACCGAAGGTGGCATAACCTTAGATGGAGCTAAGGAAATCGCCTGCGCATTGGAGGCAACGGGGAAAGTAGACTACCTAACTGTGGTAGCTGGGATGTACATTATTATCCCTACACACGTACCTCCCATGTATTATCCGCTGGGCCCCTTTGTTTACCTTGCTAGCGAGGTCAGAAAAGCGGTGAAGAAGATAAATGTTAACTGTATGGGTAGAGTCAGCGATCCGACGCAAGCGAACAAGATAATTGCTGATGGGCATGCGGATATGATTGGCATGGTTAGGGCCTTAATTTGTGACCCAGAATTTGTCAATAAGGCGCGGGATGGAAAGGACGACGAGATTCGAAGGTGTACAGCATGCGAAGAAGCGTGTTATGGCCGATATCGCCGCGGTGTACATGTTTCTTGCGCTTATAATCCACAGGCTGGAAGGGAACAGCAACTCCCCATCGTGCCAGCGGCAACCAAGAAAAAGGTGATGGTGGTTGGGGGAGGGGTAGCTGGCCTCGAGACAGCTCGGGTGGCTGCTCTTAGAGGGCACTGGGTTAGCCTATACGAGCGAGAGAGCGANCTGGGCGGACAGGTGANGACAGTAGCCAAAGCCACAGGGAGGCTAGATTTCGAAGAAATGCCGAGGTACTATGCTGATCAGATGAAGCTCTTGGCAGTGGACGTTCACCTGGAGACTGAGGTGACGCCAGAAATGGTTATGGAGATAAACCCAGATGCAGTGGTTGTGGCTACAGGCTCAGTGCCACTGGAACTCGATGTTCCTGGAGGGGATCAGAAAAACGTGCTAGAGCCACGTGGTGTTCTAGAGGGAAAGGCTGAAGTGGGGCAAAATGTGGTAGTGATAGCTGGGGAGCATAATATGCAGGCACTGACCACAGCAGATACCCTGGCAGAGAAAGGGAAGAAGGTGCAGGTGATCACCGACGCTTTCTATGCTGGATCACAAGCTCCATTCGGCACCTGCCAGGCCGTGTATACCCGGTTACTAAGAGCGGGGGCTACCATTACCGTTCTGACAGCAGTGAAGGAGATCCGGGGCAATACGGTGATTACCCGTAACATTTTCACCGATGTAGAAGGTCGTATCGAAGGCGTCGATACGGTGGTTGCCGCTATGGGTGGAAAAGCGGAGAATTCTCTCTATTGCTCCTTGAAGGGGAAGGTCAAGGAGCTTTATGCTGTTGGTGACTGCATGCAACCACGCCTAATACCTCAGGCCACCCTCGACGGATTGCGGGTAGGAACAAAATTATAAGGTAGGTGAGTGAATAGCCTAAATCTTTAGTTTGCCTTTATTTCCCTGCATCGACGAATCTCTTCCCTCCCCTCCTTAGGCAGGTGGATGCTTGATTATAAGTTCGATCGTACCGGCTCTGTCCATAACGAGGGGAATATAGACGAAGGTTGAACATTTATCCTTAAACGTTTCGAATTCAACCTCCCTGCTGCCAAGAGTTAAACTCTTGACGGGACTTTGTCGCATGCGGAGGCACAGGGCAAATTCCATCGGGAGGTCTGTTCCAAAGTATCGGACCCTTGCTATGGTGGTTTGTGGATCTGGCATCTCGCGCTGTGGAAGGTTGAAATACATTCTCTCACCCCAGATTCTTGTCCGTGAGGCACGTCTCTCAGCCGCATTCTTGCCGAGGGGTCTCAGTGAGATGCGGAAATCTCCGTGTAAGATATTGACAGGATAGCCCCTATCCTTCTCCCAAGGGAACCGTGTACTCCCCATTTTTAGCAGAGCTGAGCAGGGCACCATGCCGCTTAGAGCTATATCTCCAGGGTCTGTTATGCCCCAGTGATTCGTTTCCATACCGAAAACTAATGTATGCCACTTTTCGTAAGCCGGTCCGCAAGTGTAGTTAGTGTAAGCGGCCTCTTCAGGTATGTTATAGTTATCGTATGAGTCCATCATATGAAGCAAATATACCTTTTCCTGCAAATACGTGTAGGGCATATTCCCTATTTCTGTCCCCGCAAACTTGTACGCTGCAAGATCCTCGAGGCTATGAATTTCGTAAGGCCAACCCGCATTCTCGGCAGCTTCTTGCATTCTCTGAGCTACATAATAGTGAATCTGTTCATCCATCGCCCACCTCGTTGTATTTGCTGGAATAATAGCCTCCAAATCACCGCGGTCATATTTGGAGCCTTCCACTTTACCAAGGCTATGGAAGTCTATAAACATATCGGGGGGATAGGCCTTGAAAAGCCTACCCAAGACGAGACGCTCGGTTCTTGTAAGGCTGGTCCGTGAAGAGTGGAATTGGTTCAGAACAAAGCCGTCTGGATTGACAACGGGGATAACAATGACGAGTTGGGTATCCCTTATTGCCTTTGCATCATCACTGGTCAAGTAATGGAGGATCTCCGCTCCTACAACACGGGCTCCTAACTCTTGACCGTGTCTAGCCAAAGCAACTACTGCAATTTGCTTATCATCATCGGGTATGTCTCTATTAGTTACGAAAACTGCCGGGATATCCCAGTTGTCTGGAGACTTGCCAAGAACCTTCTTGTAGGCGATTGCGTTGTTCTTATTAGCAAAGTCATCCACCCATCGGTGAATCTCTTTCAGTCCTTCCTGCCCCATCGGTAAGTGACTAAAGACTGCCATGCCTCATCATCCTTTCCTGACAACTTTTTTGCACTTCTTAGTATCATACTCGGCAAAAATGTGAAAGCCAAGGGATTTATGATTTGCTCTGACTATCTCCATCGAAGGCTCATCCTAAGTGATTCTCATTTGATTCAAATAGTTCCTCACTTTTTTGCCTTTTCATCAACCTCATTATAATCCAATGGGCCTGAGAGCATCATCAGTAAGATGGTGTCGTCTTCCAATACTTCCATTTCTCCATGAATCATTCCGGGCGGTCTGAAGGCATAATACCCCTTACCATATTCCTTGCCCTGCATCTTTATTCGTCCCTGTATAATAAATAGTTCTTCAGTAACCGTATGATAGGTTAACGAGGAATGGGAAAACCCCTTGGGATACCTGACCATGAGAGTTACGGCCTCTGTTGCTTCATCATAACTTAAGATCTTTTGTAAAAGGGGATCCATTCTTTTACCTCCCACGACATGGGGCTCCCAGGGCACCTTTTCTGTGTCGAAAAATTCTAAAGCTGGTCTTGCCATTTTTCCCTCCATCAAAACAATGGGGTCAGGTCTTGAATTATCAGTTTTTGACGAACATTAATCTTTCCTACATTGTCTATGGCTGTGAAGTCAAGCTCTAAGTCCGAAGACCATGGGGTCAGGTCTTGAGGGCGCCAGGAGAAGCCTGGCTTGATGGGAAAGGAGGTAGCCGATGTCTCCTTAAAAGTCAAGAATGGAGTCCAGGGGGT
>JGI24422J19971_10000321_pt1 | contig 26286 bp, 21 predicted proteins | sample DeeMarSWOR152_54_FD_19971 | JGI IMG/M metagenome (IMG submission 19971) | reverse complement strand
CAGCGTCAAAGTCAAAATCCGAAAAGATCATGGCAACGATTGCCCTGACCTCATCCAGAACGCTCTGAGGGTCTTCCATATTTACCAAGCGTGAAAGTTGAGTCTCTTTCATTCTTATCCCTTCAATCAGCTACAAATTCCATGGCAAACAAGGCCATTGCATATTTATGGGCTTCGGGTTTTTTCATATGGAGATGAAGCTAACCCCCTTGTACTGCGGGTACACCAAATAGGCACAATCAGGTAGTTTTGACGAACGCTTTATAAGCTTCTTACGAACCCTGATGATAACTCTGCTCATCTTCGCAGGTCATCTCCAAAAGAGCCTTCTCCATGATTTACGTGAGATCCCTCTCCTTGTTCAACTCCACATTGAGGTTGTCTGCAATGTCCTGAGCCTAATCGAAGGTCACCAACAGGATATCATTAATCACATCCCGGTGCAAGCCGAGAAATCTTTCAGCCTCTTTGAAGGGAGTGTGAAAACCAGCTTTTTTCTCCATTTCAATCCCTGCTCCAACGGAAAAGCTTTGAAGGGCCTCGTTAAACACCTTTGGTGACTCTTGCATGTTGCAATGGTCAAAGATGCCATTGCCATGAAAGAATTAAGCGTATTATAAAGATTTACAGGATGGGAGCAGATGGGTAAGGGGAGTTTTTTTAAAGACTCCGACATTAATTTAGGGGACCAAATCCAGAGCCAAGACGCCAAGTGGCAAAATGACTAAGCAAACAGGCTCTCCCGGTTCACCACAGAGGGTATACCTACCATTTTCTGGGTCACCATGGGATGGCAGTGATCCAAAGATTACCCGGGGAATAATCGTGGCCTCAAGAAAGATTGTCTTTATTGTTAATCCCGACGCAGCAATAGGCTCGTGTCCTCTTGGACCTCCCTAAGCCACATAATGGAAAGATTCATCAGCCCCAAAAGGTAAGCGCGTTTGTAGGCAAGAGGATGGAGGCCTATTCGGATCAGCGGGTGCTTCTGCACATCCACGGGGAGCGACCGGGCCACCTGCCTGTTATCATTGACATAGTACCAGGAGTCGCCCTGCTCATTGCACCAAAATAGATCCCTTGGAACCATTGCCAAGATTTTGGTATCTCAGGGCTCTATGTGGAAAAAACGTGAGGGTCGGAGCTTTTCTTGCGAGATTTGTTTGGGGCAAGCTCAAAACTCCCATCTGAGAAATCTGACATAATAGGGTCCCACGGACCAATTAGGGGAGATTTCTCGCACAGATTGCTCACATTCTATCGCTGGGATACCCAAAACAATCTTACCGCTCCGGATATTTAAGAGGGCAGGCATGATATCTGGGAAACAAAGACCAGATTCAAAAGAATGACAAAAAAACAGATACAGACCCACACCGCCGCATATGACACCCCCATAGGCTATCTCAACAGTGATCGTTGTCTTGGCTAGACAAGGGGATGAGAAAACCATGAGGAGGATTAAAAGGATCAAGAAGATGATAAGACATATTTTACCAGAAAGTGTCATTGTATACCTTACACTATAAGGGTAACTGTCTTATTGCCATGATAATTCGTGGTTTTTGGTTTCATGAAAAGAGTTGCTCATTGCTTAGAGGTTCTCCTTACATAAATAGCTTTTATCATATTTCCCATGTCAAGACAAAATAAACCGATTCCTAAAGCGTAATCCGTCAAAGGTTGGCCTAAGACGGCTTAAAAAAGTGAACAGCCAAAAAAATCTTACCTTTTCCCAGATCATTTCAATGATGATCAGGATCCTGTAGGCGATTAGATGCGGCTGCCTTCATGGAAAATATGCACCCGTCGAGGCTCGATGCTCAGGGGAATGATCTGTCCCGGTTGGAAGGCAGCCTCCTTGGGGGCACGGACCGTGAGGCTCCCTTGGCCCAGACGGGCGTGGATATACTTTTCCGAGCCTACATTGCTGATCATCTGTACCTTAACCTTCAGGGTCGTATTCCCACCCTCCCCGATTTCGATGTCCTCGGGACGGACACCCACCTCCACTTCGCCTTGCCCCAGGTTGAGCTGAAGTCCTCCCAGGTCCATGGAAAAACCAGCACCCTGGAAATGGGGTCGACCATCCTTGTGGAGGAGCCTTCCCCTATATAGATTCATCTCCGGCGATCCGATAAAGGTAGCCACGAAGGTGTCTGCGGGGAACGCATATATGGTCTCGGGCCGACCAATCTGGTGCACCCTCCCGTCGCGCATGACCACCACCTTGTCGCCAAGGGTCATAGCCTCTACCTGGTCGTGTGTAACATATACGATTGTGCTCTGGATCTGACCGTGGAGCTGTTTGAGTTCCAGTCGGACACTGGCCCGCAGGCGGGCATCCAGATTGCTCAAGGGCTCGTCGAGCAGGAAGAGCTTAGGCCGACGCACCAACGCCCGACCCATAGCAACCCGCTGACGCTGCCCACCCGAGAGCTCCCGGGGTTTTCGGTTCAGGAGATCCTCGATCCCCAGTAGGCGGGCCGCCCCCAGGACCCGCTCTCGGATGGTTTGTTTGGCTACGCCACGCATACGAAGCCCGAATCCCAGGTTCTGGGCCACTGTCATGTGCGGATAAAGGGCATAGCTCTGAAAAACCATGGCCACATCCCGCTCCCGGGGGGCAAGCCGGTCCACGGACTGGCCCTCTAGCAATACCGAGCCCTCGTCCTGGAGGATCAGGCCGGCGATAATATTGAGCAGGGTACTCTTTCCACAACCCGAAGGTCCTAGAAGCACGCAGAACTCCCCGTCCTCTACGTGCATATCCACGCCGCGGAGTGCCACGATCTTACCAAATCGCTTGGTAATAGATTTCAAGGTCAACGATGCCATCTTCAACCTTTCATGGCCCCTGCGGTTAGGCCCCGAACCAGGCGTCGTTCGAAGAAGAGGAAGAGGGCCACAATCGGCATGGTCACCATGACCGAGGCGGCCATCACCAACTGTTTGGACAGATGAACACTCCCTGCGAGCTGAACTACCCCTCTGGAGAGGGTGAATTTCTCAGGGGTATCCAGGAACATGAAAGCAAAGAGAAACTCGTTCCAAGCGATCATGAAGGTATACAGGGCCACGCTGGCCAGGGCCGGGGCCGAGAGGGGAATAACAATCCGCCAGATCACGCCAAGACGGCTGCACCCATCGATCAGTCCCGCGTGCTCCATCTCAAGGGGGAGGGTCTGAAAGTAGCTTCTGAGCATATACAGGGCTACGGGAAGGGTCTGGGCGAGGTACACGAGTATGAGCAGATTGATCGAATCCCGAAGCCCCATCCGGGAGAACATCACGTACAGGGGGATCACCAAGACGATTGCCGGAAACATATAGATGAACAGGATGCTGAAGGACATAAATTCCCGGCCGCGAAAACGGAGCCTGGTCACGGCGTATCCCCCTACCGTGGCCAGGGTCACCGAGAGTACCACGGTGACAATGGAGACATACATGCTGTTGGAGATGTATCGGAGAAAGCCGTGTTCAAAGAGGACCTCATAATAGGCGTAAAAATCGATTTTTCGAATATCCAACCCCAAGTTGCCGGGCTTGAGGAGGATCTCCCCCAGAGACTTGAAAGAAGAGACAATCATCCAATAAAAGGGGAAGGCCACGATAATGATGAAGAAGATGAGACCCACAACCCTGAGAATCCGGATAACTGTCCCCTCCAAATGCTCTCGGCTCATCTCTTCGTGCCCCCGTTCATGGAGTATTCTTGCCGTTTACCTATTCGTGATGGCGTCATTCCATGTGCCATAAAGGGGTAGACTGACACAACTAATCCTCCTTCACAATCCAGCGGAAGTATATGATGAGGAAAATCGACAGGACCCCAAAAAGCACCATGGCAACCGCTGAGCTAGCCCCGATGTTAAATTCGCCAAAGGCGTAATCGTACACCTTAATGGTCAATACCTTGGTTCCGGCCTGTCCCCTCGTGAGCAGGAAGATATCGTCGAATTTGTTGAAGGTCCAGATGAATCGGAACAGGAAGAGGGTGGAAAGAACCGTGTACAGTTGGGGCAATGTTATGTGGTAGAACCGCTTAAACGGGCTTGCCCCATCGACGGATGCCGCCTGGTAAAGCTCATCCGGTATGGCCTGGAGTCGCGCGAGAATGAATAGAAAGGCAAAGGGAAAGTAACGCCACCCCTCGAAGATGATCACTGAGGTGAGGGCCAGGGGCAAACGTACCCTCACCCCCAGGAGGTCCAAGTCCCACCAGCGCTGAGAGAGGAACGGAATCGGCTGCGTCAAGAGGCCCTTGTCCACGGCCAGCCAGTTGAGGACGCCGAGTTGGGGATCCAGGATAAAACTCCAGGTGAAGGTGACAGCTACCACGGGGGCGATATAGGGTGAGATAAGAAGCCCCCTCAGCAAGCTCCGGCCAGGGAATTCCCCATGGACAAGGAGTGCCGCCATCAATCCGAGGACAATGGACAGAGCGCTTCCCGCAATGGTGTAGATCAACGTGGTCACGAGAACCGGCCCAAAGTCCTGATCGCCGAAGACCTTCTGGAAGTTCTCCAGGGTAAGATTGAACTTGAAAAGGGAGGCCCCTCGAAGATCTCCCAGGGAGACTGGTTTGAGGCTGAGCCACAGGTTCCAGATCACCGGGAAGATTACGAAGGCCAAGACAACTGTGAATGTGGGGAACAGCATCCAGAAAGCGAGTCTGGCTTCCTGATCTAAGAAGGTAGGTGTTCGTCTTTTCAATTGGCTATTTGCTATTGATGATTGGCTATTGACTATTCGACCCTCAATTCTCAATCTTCAATCGGCAATCCACTACTCCAAGGCCTTCACCCGCTCGTCCATCATCCGGGCAGTCTGCTTCGCGCTCAGTTCGCCGTCAAGGAATCGTTTGAGTATCTCGGGAATAACCTTTGTTCCATAGATCTTAGAAATAAGGGCCCCCTTCCCTCTGGCGAATCCCCAGCGATCGAAACCGTCTACCCCGGCTACAATGGTTTTTACCACGTCCATCCCGTAAAACTCGGAGATCTTGCCCCGGGTCGTCGCCCCGAACTCAAGCTGCATCCACCCACCAATGAAGCGGTTGTGCTCGCCCCGGGTTCCCCTTCGCACGGGCAATTTACCCTCTGCCGCCATACCTAACCACCTCAGGTACCCCTCGGTGAGGACAAATTCCACCCACTGCGCTGCTGCGGCCTTGTCCGCATCTCGGGTGATGCCCATATAGTTTATCTGGCCGTATTGGGCAATCCCGTTGGGGCCGTGAATGATGGTCACGAAGCCAGTATTTTTGGCCAGGAATCCCGGCTGCCCTTTGGCTATATCAGGAACGACGGGCTGATCCCTCCGAAGTCCCGAGAGTTCATCCAGGATGAAGGGAGACCAGATGATCATGGCTGCTCGTCCCGAGAGATAGTCCATCCGGGTGTGGAGCCAGTAGAGGTTTCCAGGAGGGGTGAAACGGGTGAGAGCCTTGTAGAACTCGATGGTCTGGACCATCTCCGGGGTATCCAGGTCGACGTTTCCAGATTGATCTGTCAGTCTAACGCCATTGGACAGCGCGAAGTGTTCGAAAACCTGCTGAGTGTATGTCTGTCCAGGGTCAGTAGCTGCCTCGAAGCCCCAGATTAAAGGCGGATTGTGCAGGGCTTGCGCCGCTTGAAGGATGAGATCCCAACGATCAGGCACGGGCAATCCCTTTTTCTTAAAGAGATCCTTGCGGTAGAGCAGGAGCTGGCCCCATCCATCGACCGGTACAGCAGCATAGCCGGCCGGGACACGAGCGAGGTTCAGGGGCCCTGCGCCAAAGGTCTCTTTGCCCAGGTGACTCACCACCTCCGTTGCAGACCGATCATCCAGAATCCCTGCCTCCGCCCATCCGATGGTGAAATCGATAGGGTGGAAGACTACATCGGGGAGGGATCTTGCTGCATAGGCGGCAGTGACCCGCTCTGCCAAGAGATTTTCCTGCACAGGGACCACGAGTACGCCAATTCCAGTTTTGTGGGTGAATGCGTGGGCAATTTCTCTCTGGACTTCCAGTCGGTCCTTCTCCACCTCGGTGGTCCAGAACGTGATCTGGTTTTGGGCTCCAGCCGTGGGAAGGCCCATCATGCTAACCCAGAGAATTGTCAAAACATACAAAATCGTTGCCCACATAGATAGCTCCTACTTTCCCAAAACTATATTCAAGCCATTATAATCCACGAGTCTTTCCAAGGTCAATGAGATTGTGCAGACCTTTGATGGCCAATACCCTTGTAACAACGGGCACCTGCCCTGGAGCGATTGTCGCAAGGGACCAAGTGATATATGAGGATCGGCTCTTCTATTTTGGGAAATTCGTCTGGGGCAAGAAGAGAAGATCAACATAGTCAATCTGGGAAGGGATAATTTAGAGGCCCCCTTTCAAAGGCCTTCCCTCAGGAAAAGACAAACAATGACTACCGCCGGCGCTAAGCATTTCCTGTTCATAGTGACACAATCCCGATTAGGCAATGGACTAAAAAGGCATCATAGAAAACCCAGGGCTGGGGATTGATGAGCCACGGTGCTATGAATCATAATGCCTTGCACAATCTGACTCAATTTGTGTCTTGATTCATCTAATAACGCCTTTGTTGAATCCGCCTGCGATCTTTTATTGACAAAAATTTTAAGGATCATCTGGGTCTGGAGGGCCAAATTTGCTTTTGGACCTTCTATGTCTCTTGAACTTCTCTATCAATTCATCGAATTTCTTTTGTTGATCAGGGCTCAGTGTCTTTCTCATCTGAAAAGATCCCTGATCAATAATTTTTCCTATTTCCGAATGGGTTTTTCGAAAGTGATCCTCTAACTTATCTCCCACCTGGTCAATGAGCCTTTTAAATTCATTCTTCTGATTTTCTGTCAAATCGAGTTTTTGAGAGAATCTTTTCAACAAGAAGGCCCTCTTTGCCGAATGATCCCGCCTGGGGTGAACAAAGTGATGCTTGAAATATAATCCTGTTCCCAGTGAACCGAACAAAAGGCCAAGGACGAACACAAGCACCACGCCTGTAACTAATTTCAATTTTTTCATATTGTCTCCTTAAGCCCCGAAGAGTTGCGCTAAGCTTACCTCCTCGGTATCATTGATAAATGATGTGAACACGTCGTATTCCGGAGTGAAATCAAGATTAAAGAAAATGGCAGCCACTACAATTATCAAGAGACACGTGGCAGGGGTAAGTCGCCATACGAATTGTTCGAAGAGCATAAAGAAGCTTGGTCCTGCTTGAACGGGCCCGAGGTTTCTGATGCGCCGCATCACGTCCGATTGCCATTGATCACCCACGTCTACGATCTCTTTTTCATGATAGGCGCGCTGGAGTATTTTTCTCAGTGATTCAAGCTCATGTTGAAGGGATTTCATATGGCCCTCCCTTTACGTTGAAATTAACGCTGTGAGTATCTTTTCAAGTTTTTTCCGAGATCTGAAGGATCGGACTTTTACATTGGAAATGCTCAAACCCAGAAGTTCCGCTGCCTCTCTCCCCGAAAGCCCTTCTAGGTAGACCAGCTCTAATACCATCCTGTCCTTGGCGGACAATTTGCTCAGTACCCAGTCCAGCAGTTCTCTGGCTTCTTTCTCTTGACTCTTTTCATGGAACGATTGATCGGATTGGTTGGACAGGGTCTTATCCAGCCACTCCCGGTGGCTATCGGTTAAATCGCTCATTGGGAGTTCTCTGGAGCGATACCGCTTTCTCCAGAAATCGTAACAGGTTCTCACTGTAATGGCAGACAGCCATTGTCTGAAGCTGCCTTCTTCTTTAAAGCCTGGTAAGGCCTGATACGCCCTTACAAACACGTCTTGGGTTGTATCCTCTACTTCATTGTAGGGTATATGCTTTTTTACGATTCTTAAAACATGATCTTGATATTTTTTAAGCAGGTACTCAAAGGAGTTAACATCTCCACCGATGATCCGACGAACAGTTTCCTCATCACTTGGCCTGCTTGGATGGTGTTGCATCTTCAGGTGTCAGGTAGAACCCTTTTCTAAGTTTATGAATTAACATAACTATTACACATAACTTATCTTGTTATTGTTCTACAGGTCAATAAAGAAAAAAGGGCCTACCTGATCTTGCCGATATATCCTGTTTATCGCAAACCTGAAACCATCTAAGAATCCCTATATTTGATGACTCTCATCCCACTTCATAAATATCCTTTATTATTGTTAGTCGTAGGTCGGCCCAACAAAGTTACAAAAAATGAGCATTTCTATCCCTTCCTATAGAGACGCTATATTCTTATTTTAGAAGGATACCTGTAATTTTTCTGACCGCCACATTCTTTTTACATCCTATCCCTAACAAGTGTTTTTTCTTGTAACCTTTTTTATAAGCCGTACGACTTAACAAACAAGGGTAATCAAATCACCATTTCAAATAATAGATTTAAATGGCAGCACAGAATAAAACAGCGAGGAATACCAGGCTGCATGAAAAGGGACGGCTCTATAGGTGAGCGCGAGGCCTCAAAAAAGCTTCTGCCGAGAGGTTACCGGATGAGTGACTAATGAATGTTACGAAAAGAACAAATACTGGGCGACTTCTAACGTGGCTTCATGCTCTGATCGCGATCCTGATCCTTGCCGGATGCGCGACTGTTGGACCAGATTATGTACCGCCTGACACGTCAGTCCCCGCGGACTGGCACACCCAACTCAAGGGTAGCCTGACCGTCGAGCAGATGGATCCCCAGACGCTGGCGAGCTGGTGGACTACGCTTAATGACCCAGAGCTCTCCAGTCTGATGGAGCGCGCCGTGGTGGGCAATCTGGACCTGAAGCAGGCCTGGGCCCGGATTCGAGAGACGCGTGCCCGCCGGGGCATAGCCAGGGCCGATTTCTTCCCGACCCTCGAGGCTACCGGTTCTGCCACGAAAAGCCGAAGCAGCGAAGAAACGGGGACCGGAAAGACCCGTGAGTTCTATGCGGCAGGCTTTGACGCTGGTTGGGAGCTGGATCTGTTTGGCGGCGTGCGCCGCTCTGTGGAGGCTGCCGAGGCTGATATCCAGGCCACCCAGGAGGGCCTACGTGATGTGCTGGTGTCCCTGACCGCCGAAGTGGCCTTGAATTATGTTGAAGTACGTACCTACCAGAAAAGGCTGGCCGTGACCGAGGCCAACCTGAAAATCCAGCAGGAAACCTATTCGTTGATCCAATCACGATATCAGGCCGGCCTCGGTGACGAGCTGGCCGTGCAGCAAGCCCGCTCAAACTTGGAGAGCAGCCGTTCGCAGATACCGACCCTGCGCACCTCCCTGGAGGCGTCCAAGAACCGCATCGCGGTGCTTCTGGGTGAGCAGCCGGGCGCTCTCTATGCACAACTGGAAAACTACAAGCCTATACCGGTTGTCCCGCTGGATGTCGCCGTGGGCGTGCCGGCCGATGTCCTTCGGCGCCGGCCCGACGTACGCAAGGCCGAGCGAGAGCTGGCTGCCCAGACAGCGAGAGTTGGTGTGGCAACGGCAGATCTCTACCCCAAATTCACGCTGAAAGGCTCCATCGGGCTCGAGGCCCTGTCACTGGGAAATCTCATCGCGGCCGGCAGCCGGACCTTCAGCATCGGCCCTCGCATCACCTGGCCAATCTTCAATGCTGGCTCCATTCGTGCCAACATGGAGGTTCAATCGGCCCTGCAGGAGCAGACCATGATCCAGTATGAATCAACGGTGCTCAGCGCCCTGGAAGAGGTGGAGAATGCCCTCGTGGCGTATGTCGAGGAGCAGATTCGCAGAGCGTCATTGTCGGAGGCGGCAGATGCAGCCAAACAGGCCCTGGAACTGGCCCAGTATAAGTACCAGACAGGGCTGATCGATTTCATCACCGTGCTCGATGCGCAACGTTCCCTACTGACCTATGAGGAACAATTGGCCCAGAGCGCTGGCAGCATTACCTCCAACCTGGTACGCCTGTACAAGGCACTGGGGGGTGGCTGGAACACCCTAGCGCCTGATGAGGAGTACGGATTGCGAAGTTGAGGAGAAGATAATGAACACAGATCCTGAAACCGATATTGCCCAGACCCTGGGCATCGACCAGTCCTCGGGGAAACGAAAATACCTGAGACGCTTGTTCGGCTGGGGTTTTCCGTTTCTTATTGCAGCGATGGCCCTGATTGTCTTGATCACGCGGAACAAGGCCGAGAACGTGCAATTCAAGACCCAGCCCGCATCTCGGGGAGACATCACCATGAAGGTGAGCGCTACCGGCAATCTTGAACCCACCAACCAGGTGGATGTGGGCAGTGAATTATCCGGGATCATCGAGACCGTAGAGGTGAACCACAATGACAAAGTGAAGGTGAACCAGATGCTGGCGAAGCTGGACACCGATAAACTCAAGGCCAAGGTGCTCCAGTCAAAGGCCGCTCTGGAATCGGCCAAGGCACAGGTCCTGCAGGCACAGGCCACCCTTGAGCAAACCCGGCTTGAAGTCAAGAGGCTGAAAAAGGCCTATGAGTTGAGCGGCGGTAAGATCCCATCACAATACGACCTGGACGCAGCCGAAGCGGCATTTGTGCGCGCGCAGGCCGATGAGGCCAGCGCCAAGGCCCAGGTCGCCAAGGCCCAGGCCACGCTGAAAGCCGAAGAGACGGACCTGGCAAAGGCGGTGATCCGATCGCCCATCAATGGTATTGTCCTCTCTCGCAACGTAGAGCCCGGCCAGACCGTGGCCGCCTCTCTGCAGGCCCCGGTGCTGTTCACCCTGGCAGAGGACCTGACCCAGATGGAGCTGCACGTGCACGTGGACGAGGCCGATGTGGGTCAAGTGAAAGAAGGCCAGGGTGCCACGTTCACCGTGGATGCCTACCCCGAAGGGACCTTCGAGGCCCGGATCACACAGGTCCGTTACGGCTCCCAAAACACGGACGGGGTCGTTACCTACGAGACCGTGCTCAAGGTTGACAACTCCAATCTGCTGCTGCGCCCGGGAATGACGGCCACGGCAGACATCACGGTCCAGAAGGTCACAAACGCAATCCTGGTGCCGAATGCAGCCCTGCGGTTCACCCCACCGGCGAGAAAACAAGGCGGGAAAAAGAGACGTTCCGATGGCGGCAGCGTGATGCGTAAACTCATGCCTCGCCCTCCCAGGCCGCGAAAAACATCCTCGAACAATCACCCGGACACGGCAGCCATTACCACCAACCGGCGTGTCTGGACCATCAATGACGGACACCTCGTGCCCATTCCGCTCAAAACAGGGGCGACCGACGGCATCATGACAGAAATACTCGAAGGAGACATAGCGCCCGGGATAGAGTTGGTGGTCGCCATAGTGAGTGAAGAAAAATGAGTACAGAAAACGGAAATCAGCACCTCATTGAACTGGCGGGCATCACCAAGGTATACGGTATGGGCAGCTACGCTATGCACGCCCTGCGGGGAATTGATCTGCGCATCAATAAGGGGGAGTTCGTGGCCGTGATGGGGCCGAGCGGATCGGGCAAATCTACCTGCATGAACATCTTGGGCTGTCTGGACATCCCGACCTCCGGCACATACCTGTTCAAAAGCCTCGATGTCGGTGTCCTGTCCCGCAATCAGCGCGCCCTTCTGCGCCGGAATTACCTAGGCTTCGTGTTTCAGGAATACAACCTATTGAACCGGACAACAGCCTTGGAAAACGTGGAATTACCCCTGATCTATCGCGGTATATCCGCCCGTGAGCGCCATAGGCGCGGCCGCGAGGCACTGGAAGCGGTAGGACTCACTGGATGGGGATCCCATACCCCAAGTGAGCTTTCCGGTGGGCAGCAGCAGCGGGTTGCCATCGCGCGGGCCGTGGTCATCGAGCCAGAAGTGCTCATGGCAGACGAGCCCACCGGAAACCTTGATTCCACCTGCAGTCGTGAGATCATGGAGCTGCTCTGCGCCTTCAACCAGGAGCGCGGCATCACCATCGTCATGGTGACGCATGCACCCGAGATGGCGCGTTACGCACGACGGACTATTCAGTTCCTCGACGGCCTCATCAACCCCGAGGAACTCAGCGGGGAGGGACGATCATGATATGGGAGACGATCCTCCTGGCGTTTCGATCGATTCGCCGCAACGTGCTGCGTTCATCCCTTACCATCCTGGGTATCGTGATCGGGGTGGCGGCCGTGATCACCATGGTTACCCTGGGGGACGGGGCAACTGCACAGGTGACCGCCGATATTTCCAGCCTCGGCAGTAACATGCTCCATGTCAGACCTGGCCAAGGTTTTCGCGGCCCCGGCGGCACGCGATCTACCGCTGACATGTTCGAAGTGGGTGATGCTGAGGCCGTCAGCCAGGAGATCTTCGGGCTGGAAGCCGTGGCGCCAACGGCATCCCGGAGCCAACAGGCCATCTATGGAAACAAGAACTGGTCCACCTCGATTATGGGTACCACTAACGCCTATTTTCAGGTACGGGACTGGGAGTTGAAGGGCGGGCGTAATTTTACCGAGAGCGAGTTACGCGCCGGCAGGACCGTCTGCATACTCGGCTCAACCGTGCACAAAGAGCTCTTCGGCGATCAGGACCCTCTGGGTGCCACCATCCGCTTGCAAAAGTTCTCCTGCCAGGTAATAGGGGTTCTCGAATCCAAGGGCCAGACGGGCTTCGGCCGGGATCAGGACGATATCGTGATGATTCCCCTGCGCACACTGCAGCGGCGTATTGCGGGCAACAACGACGTGGACGCTATCTATCTGTCGGCCCAGGAGGGCATGTCCACGGCGGCGGTCAAGGAGGACATCGAACGATTGATGCGTGAACGGCGCCGCATTGCACCCGGTGAGGATGACGATTTCCATGTGCGCGACATGCAGGAGATCGCGAGCACCCTGACAAGCACCACGCGCGTGCTCACCGCCCTGCTGGGAGCGGTGGCGGCAGTGAGCCTGCTGGTGGGGGGAATTGGCATCATGAACATCATGCTGGTGTCGGTTACCGAGCGTACCCGGGAGATCGGCACCCGTCTGGCCATCGGCGCCTTGGAGCGTGAGGTGCTGATGCAGTTTCTGATCGAGGCTGTGGTCCTGTCCTCCTTTGGCGGTCTTTTCGGCATCATTCTAGGGCTTCTGGCAGCAGCCGCCGGCGCGCACGCCCTCCGGATGCCCTTTGTGCTCAATCCGGGAATCGTGGTCATCGCCGTCGTTTTTTCCGCCGCAGTGGGAGTGATTTTCGGTTATTTCCCGGCGCGCAAGGCCGCACGCCTAGACCCCATCGAGGCCCTGCGCCATGAGTAAATACACCGCCTGAGGGCAAGTTGAGTTCCTTTGAGAAAATGGTGATAGAAAAACTACCAGCATGAGAAATGAAGCGGTCATTGCTCAACTGACTCGCGGTTCTATCGCAAAGACGTTATTTACGCTGACCACCTTGATTCTAGCGAAGCTCCGCCTTCCCGGCCCGTACCGACCCGGGACGGGCAAACCGACAAGGCGTGAAGAGCACAATTTTTTGTGGGGCACATGCTCAATGTATTCACTGAGCCTCTTATAGGAGAGCATGGGTATCTCCTTTCAGGTATGAAGAAGCGGATACGTGTAAGCCAGCTCATGGCACGGATAAAGGCGCGCGGGAAGGCCTTAGAGAACGTATCCGTCACGTCTCCCTTAAGCGTTCAAGACTGCGATGGACGCCTGCGTCCGCGTTCCAGAGTCCCACGGACTTCGGAAACTGGAGCATCGGTAATGGCTCAGCAGAAGTTATTGCGTCGTTCATTACCTGAAAAGAGATACCCATGCTCCTTTTAGAAACTTGAAATAAATTTTCAGATCTTACTCTATATAGAAAGCTAGTGCCGTCATATTATCTGATGGTCGAAGACCTGTGTCAACGAGCAGGAACAGGGGAAATGGTCCTTATGGATGCTACCAGGAAGATCGAGCAGGCATCATGAAAACTATTCCAGCCGTGTAGTAGAAGACTGCTTATCTATAAATTACCGGTTAACAATCACAGGGTGCTCTATTTGACTCTTGTTTTTGCCGAAAACTAATGGCTGAATAATGAGAGTAATCACTTGAAAGCCGAAAAGATAGTTGATATGGTGCTGAAAAATTTGTTGAAGACGAAACTCTGAACTTTTGCTGCGGACCTAAGAATTCCTTGTGTTAGTTGGGGTCGGGGTATGGACTTAGATATGGAACTGTACTTGAAAGCAACGCCTACCATTGAAGCAGCTCATGAGCGGATCATTGGGGCCGCACGAAACGTGACAAGGGGCTGTTCAAGTGACGAGGAGAAGGCGGTAAAGCTCTTTTACTTCGTTCGAGATTCGATCAGGTATAACATCTACATGATCTCTGTATTCATCGAGGACTTCAAGGCATCCAGGATTCTTGAGTGGGGCAAGGGGTACTGTGTCCAGAAAGCGGTACTCCTTGCGGCCCTTGGAAGGGCTGCGGGCATCCCGAGTCGGCTGGTCTTTGCCAAGATCAGAAACCATAAGGTACCTGCCCATATCTTTCAAATGATGAAGACCAATACCTTCCCCAGGCACGGATACAACCAGTTCTTCTTGAATGGGGGGTGGGTAAGCGCTGCCGCGACATTTGACAAAGGGCTATGCGAGAAGAATGGATTGCCCCCGGTGGAATTCGATGGAAAAAGCGATGCTTTCTTACCGGAGAAAGACCTGAAGGGCGAACCCTACATAGAGTATGTGGAAAAGTTTGCGCCCAGGGAAGATCTTCCATTTGACTGGATTAAAGAAAAGGTCTCAAAGTTGGTAGGCCCAGATAAACGGCCCTGGCTGCATAGAAATCAAGAAAGGAAGGCCGACGAATCAGGGTAGAGGTAATTTAGGGGCCTCTTAATTCTTTGACGGCTGAGACGACCTGCGATACCTTCTCACTTGCCTTACCCTGAAGGAAGATATCGGTGATATGATCAGTAAGTACCGTTCTTTCCAGATTTATCTCGATTATCTTGGCACCGGCCTGCTTTGCCTGCGTCGGAAGTATGTTAAAAGGAGAAACCACAGCCGAGGTACCTATTATCAATAAGGCTTGGCAGGTAGAGGCTAAGTGCGAGCTCCTTGCCATGGCCTCAAGAGGAATTGCCTCTCCGAAAAAGATAACATCTGGTTTAAGTATCTTTCCGCATTCGCATTGAGGTGGATATTCACCTTTCTTCTCTTTGTAATCATATTTCCTGTTACACCAGAGACAGATAAGCGAACGGGAGTTGCCATGATATTCGATAACATCCCGGGAACCAGCTTCCTGGTGGAGATTGTCCACATTTTGAGTACTTATACACTGAAGCAGACCCATCCTCTCTAACTCAGCCAGACCGGTATGCGCCTCATTCGGCCTTGCCTTATCAATAATCCCTTCCATTTCCTTCAACATCTGCCAGACCTTTTCTGGTCTCTTCTTGAAGGCGTAAATGGTGGCGTACTCTTCTGGATCAAACCTATCCCATAGACCACCTCTGCTTCTAAAATCCGGGATACCTGATTCCACTGAGATACCGGCACCGGTAAGGGCTATGGTTAATTTAGATCCCAGGATAATCCTTGCAACCTCTTCAATTGATTCATCCATTCTTAACCCTTCGTTTTGGTACAGTTGGTCTTATTAGTTCTATTTGTTCTGTTTCTTGCTCGAATACCGCCTTGTCTGTTCACTTTAATCATTTCAATGCATCAATCCACTGTGAGGCGGACCAGGCAAACCAACAAAACACATAATGTTAAATCACCTCGAGGCTGATATCAACAGATCTGGCAGAATGTGTAATGGCACCAACAGAAATCAGGTTCACCCCTGTTTTGGATATCTCCTCTATTGATTCGAGAGTAATCCCACCGGAGGCCTCTAAAAGCACCCTGCCTCTGGCAATAGAGGCGGCTTCCAACATTTCTTGCAGAGACATATTATCCAAAAGAATGGCATCTGCCCCCGACCCAATAGCCTCTTCAACGCCTTTGACGTCCTCTACCTCCACCTCAATCCTTAAGGTATGGGGCGCCCTAGCCCTAATTTTAGTCAAGGCCTTGGATATAGATCCAGCTGCAGCAATATGGTTATCTTTGATCAAGATCCCGTCAAAGAGCCCAAAGCGATGATTAAACCCGCCCCCCATCCTAACTGCATATTTTTCCAATACCCGCAATCCCGGGGTTGTCTTTCTGGTATCAATCACCCGGACCCTGGAAGGATCTGTTTTCTCAACATACCTCCTGGTGAGGGTTGCTATCCCGGAGAGATGTTGCAAAAAATTGAGGGCTGTCCTTTCCCCACTCAGCATCCCTCTCATTGATCCTTTAACAATACCGATATCGTCCCCCTGTGGCACCACATCTCCATCATGATAGTTGGATTCAACGCTGATTTCAGGATCAAGCCGGGAGAAAATCCTTGAAAAAACCTCTATCCCCGCCAGTACTATCTCTTCCCTTGCTAATAGCCTTGCCTTTCCCTTTGTGGATGGATCGATTATAGCCCAGGTAGTTATGTCACCAGGCCCCAGATCCTCCTCTAAGGCAATATCAATTATCCTATCGATTGCGGAGAGATACCCCGTATTCACTTGAGTCCCTCAAGAATGGCAAGGTCTTGGTTTAATTTTTCTAACTTGACGCTCATAAGACCCACCTTCTCTTTGACATTCCCTGCTATATGGGGAGGAGCGTGATCCAAGAAATCCTTATTTGTCAATTTCTTTCTTGATATTTCCATTTCATGTTCTATCTTTCTTATCTCTTTATATACCCTCTTCCTCTCAGCATCGTAATCGATCAATCCTTTAAGGAGAACATGGAGTTGGATATCGCCACAAACATAACTAGCAGACCCTTCAGGTTTTTCAATATCGGAAACAATATCAATAGATTCTACCTTTGCCAGGCTGGAAATATAGGCAAGATTATCACTGAGAACCTCTCTTTCTCTTGACCCCTTTACATCTATGACTATCTTTACACTTTTCTTTGGAGGGATGTTCATCTCTCCCCTTATATTCCTGATACCTGTTATCACTCCTTTAAGGAGATCCATCTCCTTGATTGATTCCTCATCATGGATGAATTCTGCAGGTTGTGGGAATCGGGCTACCATGATGCTTCCTTCTGTATGCGGGAGCATTTGCCAGATCTCTTCGGTAATAAAGGGCACAAAGGGATGAAGAAGCCTCACCACTCCGCTCAATAGAACTTGCATTATAGACTGGGAGACTTCCCTCCTTTTTTGATCCTTGCTATAGAGCTCCAGTTTGGCCATTTCTAGATACCAGTCACAGAATTCATGCCAGACAAACTGATAACAGATGTTGGCCGCATCATTGAATTTATAACCATCAAGATGGCTGGTTATCTCTTCTGCAACCTTCCCTATCCTGGTCATAATCCAGCGATCAGGCAGGGTAAGATTACTGTTATCAATAGAGGGGGATTTACAATCCTTCAGGTTCATCAATGCAAATCTAGCAGCATTCCAGATTTTATTAATATAATTCCTGTATCCTGCTATCCTTTCTTCCGACAGCCTGATGTCTCTTCCTTGGACAGCCAATATCGAAAGGGTAAATCTAAAGGCATCGGTACCGAACCTGTCTAAGACCTCCAGAGGATCAATTATATTTCCTTTACTCTTACTCATCTTCTGGCCCTGTTCATCCTTGACCAGGGCATGGATATAGACATCTCTGAAGGGGACATCTCCCATAAAGTGGAGTCCCATCATCATCATTCTTGCAACCCAGAAAAAAAGGATATCGAAACCGGTTACCAGCACCGAGGTGGGATAAAAGGTTTTCAGTTCGTCAGTGGAATTCGGCCAGCCCAGAGTAGAAAAAGGCCAGAGAGCTGAACTAAACCAGGTATCCAGCACGTCCGTTTCCTGCTGGAGATTCTTGTTTTTGCAGGAAGGGCATACTCTGGGAGCCTCCCTGGCCACTATAACCTCTCCGCATTCCTGGCAATACCAAGCAGGTATCCTATGCCCCCACCATATCTGCCTGGATATACACCAATCTTTGATATTATTCATCCATTCGTAGTAGACACCTTCCCAATTGGGAGGCACTATCCTGGTTCTTCCATCCTTTACTGCAGCGATCGCCTTTTCAGCAAGAGGGCCTACTCTGACAAACCACTGCCTGGAGAGAAGGGGTTCGATCATAGTCTTACAACGATAACAGTGTCCTACCGCATGACGGTAGGGCTCGGTCTTCTCGAGCAATTCAGACCTTTTTAGATCATCAAGTATCTTTTCTCGGCATTCAAACCTATCCATACCCTGATAAGGACCAGCCAGTTCATTCATTCTGCCATTCTCGTCAATGACCTTTATTCGTTCAAGCTGATGAGCGTTTCCAATTTCAAAATCATTCAGATCATGAGCTGGAGTAATTTTTAGGGCACCGGTGCCGAATTCTCTATCTACATATTTATCAAAAATTACCGGTATGGGCTTATTCAGTACTGGCAGAAGGACATTGGATTCTGAGAGATTTCTGTAACGTTCATCTTCCGGGTTCACAGCCACCGCAGTATCCCCTAAAAGTGTTTCGGGCCTCGTTGTCGCCACAGTCAAGTAGTCATCTCGATTTTCAAACGGATACCGAATATAATAGAGGAAGCTATCCGTATCTTCATGTTCTACCTCAAGGTCAGCCAGTGCTGTATGGCACCTGGGACACCAGTTTATGATATAATCTCCCTGGTAGATTAAGTCTTCATCATAGAGACGCACAAAAACTTCCCGTACAGCCACGGAAAGTCCCTCATCCATTGTAAACCTCTCTCGAGTCCAGTCACAGGAACTTCCCAACCGTTTAAGCTGACTAATAATCATTCCACCATATTTTTCCCGCCACTCCCAAACCAATTCAACAAACCTTTCCCGACCAATCTGGTGACGATCAGCTCCTTTTAGCGCAAGATCTTTCTCCACTACATTCTGGGTGGCAATACCTGCATGGTCTGTGCCGGGTTGCCAAAGGACATTATATCCCTTCATTCTTTTGTATCTGCACACAATATCCTGCAGGGTATTATTAAGGGCATGGCCCATATGTAGGCTCCCAGTTACGTTTGGTGGAGGAATGACAATGGAAAAAGGAGATTTATCTGATTTGCTGCTGGCCTTAAATAGATCATTGTTTTCCCAATAATAATACCATTTCTCTTCCACTTCCTTGGGTTCGTAGGTCTTGGCCAAGACATTGGTTTCCATTATTATGAAGCTCCTATATTTGTTGGTTTAATGAACCATTACGACTTAATTTGACTATTTATGTTGATCATGTGGCAAAAAAGGTCTTGGGTCAAGTGGAGGCGAGATATGCAATGTGGGATGCGGGATCGCATATTGCATATCACATATCTGTCGAGTTTTGGCTCCATGAATATCATGGCAATAGAGAACACATAATCAGGTTATTTCACGACAACTACTAGGCCGAAATAAACGGGAATAAAGATAATTAAATGGGCACAATGACATTTTCGTAAAGATTGTTTTCAATTAGTGCCACGTGCCCATTTATTTCAAACAAAAATAACGTATATTATTCCTCAGGCATGATACTCCTTTTTAGGACATCTATCTCCTCCCTGACAATCTTTTCGGCTACTTCAGGGATAACCTCTCTGGCCACCCTTTCTAAGACATCGCTTACTACCTTTGTTATAAGAGCCTCAATCTTTCCCTCTGTGATTGGCGGAGCCTCCTCCTCTTCCTTTACTATTTCTTCAGCGGGAGGCATTTCAGTCAAAATCTCTTCCGCAGCCGCCTCCTTATCTCGAACCTCTTTTTCAACTATTTCCTCCAATAATGGCTCTTTCAGCTTCCCTATATCCTCCTCAGAGACTAATTCCTTGAGTTCTTCGAGTTCCTCATCCAGGTCAATCTCTTTTTCTATATCTATAGTGGCTTCTGGTTCCTCTTTAACTGCCTCCTCCGCAACCTTTTCCTCATCCTCAGAGACTAATTCCTTGAGTTCTTCGAGTTCCTCATCCAGGTCCATGTCTTTTTCTAAATCTATAGAGGCTTCTGGTTCCTCTTTAACTGCCTCCTCCATCTTTTCCATGACAAGTGTTTCTACACGAGTTTCCTCCTTCTGACCAAACGAGGACTCAGAGACAAGGCCCTCGGCCTTAGCTAATTCATCAACCCCCTCTTTCACCTCACCCACTTCTGGCAAAACATCCTCCAGAACCTCTTTCTCCTCTTCAGATGCAGCCTGTGCTTCTTTTGGGGCTTCTTCTTCATCTAATAAAAACTCTTCCAAGCCTTCTATATCTTCCTCAACCGATTCAGGTGCCCTGCCCTCTGCAGCTACATCAACAAGGTCTATGATTTCTTCTTCTTTTTTCTCTGACTCCTTCTTTTTCCCTTCTCCCTCTGCAGCTACATCAACAAGGTCTATGATTTCTTCTTCTTTTTTCTCTGACTCCTTCTTTTTCCCTTCTCCCTCTTCACCTAAAAGATCCTCATCAAAGTCAAAATCAAGGAGATCTTCATCCTCACCCCCGTTGATATCTTTTGCATTGTCATTGTCCTTGGCCATGATCATCCCCCTACTTATGATCATTTAATAATAATATTTATAACACATAACAGAAAAGAGTGTCAAGGCCTTTAAAAAAGGCAATCTTTCGATCTTTTTCTCCATAGCTTCCTTGCATATCAAACCTAAAATAGGGGAGAGAAGCTTTATGTCTTAGTTAGGTTATACCGGGCAACTGGAATAATGCTATCCGCAATCTCTCTCCGAAGGGCAATGGAGTTTATCTTAAAGCTGGTAGGACCTCCTCTTTTCAATATAATCCTTTAAGATCTATAGCTAGCCACGATATTCAATAGAATTGGTTATTGCAAAAAAAACAAAAGACAATAAATGAATTATCGCTGATTCTTTCGAAAACTATCATCCGGAAAAGTTGAAGTCAAACGAATTTCAGGAACCTCGTCCAGGGGAATACTGCCTTTTTTCGCTCGTGCCCGCTTTCGCAAAAATGGGTCTCTTCAATCCTAGGTGTTCTTCTTATTCTCTAAATATTGCCTTGCAATTTAAAAAAAGGGTTGATAAGGAGAGAGTTGATAACAGTAAGACCAAAAAGGGTAAAGCTATGGGTGGAAAATCTAGGGAAGTACCACTAAAAAGACTCCGGGGATGGTGTGATCCAGAGTCCCTTGGCGTTCAATCTACTAGAGATATAGACAAAAGAAAGCATTTGTTGGTAGCCCAGGAGAAGGCAGTCAAAGGGATTACCTTTGGGCTCAAGATGCCAAGAAATGACTATAATCTATATGTAGCTGGACCAGATAGGACCGGCCTAACCTTTATTGCCAAAACATACATTGAAAAAATAGCCAAAAAAGATCCATCACCCTCTGACTGGTGCTATGCATATAATTTTCAGGAACCTGATACGCCGAGATTTCTTAAACTGAAAAGTGGTATGGGCCAAAAATTGAAAAAGGACATATTCGAGTTCATACAAGAGGTTAAGACAGAGATGCAGGATGTCTTTGAAACTGAGGACTATAATAAAGAAAAGGAGGCTATAACCAAGATATTTACTACCAAGAGGAACGAATTGATCTCGCTGTTGGAAAAAAAGGTAAACAAGGGCGGATTTGTCCTAAATATTAGCCAGGCGGGGATGATGACTGTACCATCAAAGGACGATAAGCCTATGGATGATGAAACTATTGCAGCCATGCCAGAGAAAAAAAGAAAAAGGCTCCAGAAAGTAAGCCAGGAATTGCAGAAAGAGATGAAGCAAACAGTGAGGGGCATTAGGAACCTGGATAGAAAATTGAAAGAGAAAATTAAGGAGCTTGACAACAAGATAGCCCTTTACCGGGTTGGACACCTAATGGAAGAGCTTGAGATGAAATACAAGAATCTGCCAGAGGTATCAGATTATCTAAAAGGGATGAAGGATGACATTATCCTGAACATAGATGATTTCAAACAAAAACAACCAGTCACTCAAGGCACAGTTTTTATGTCCCAAATCGAACCCTCATTCACCCGCTATGAGATGAATGTCTTGATTGACAACTCAAAATTAAAAGGGGCTCCAGTTATAATTGAAACTAACCCCACCTATCCTAATCTCTTTGGCAGAATAGAGAAGCATGCACAATTTGGTACCCTGTTGACAGATTTTACCATGATAAAACCAGGTGCACTCCATAGGGCAAATGGCGGCTATTTGATTATTAAGGCCATCGATTTGCTGAGAAGTCTTGGATCTTGGAATGCCCTCAAGAGGGCGATCAAGAGCAAGGAGATTATGATTGAAGACCTGGCAGAAGAGATAGGGTTTATATCAACAAAGACCTTAAAACCTATGCCTATTCCCCTAAATATCAAAGTCATATTGATAGGAGATCCTCACATATATCACCTTCTCTATTCTTTAGACAGCAATTTCAAAAAGATGTTTAAGGTCAAGGCCCAGCTTGATGATAGTATTAAAAAGGCCAAAAAACAGATTAAGAATTATCTTTTCTATATTGCTAAGGTATGCGAAGAGGAAAATCTACTGGACATTGAAAAAAAAGCTCTCGCCAGGATAATAGAGTATGCATCCGAACTGGTGGGAAACCAGCGAAAGATGTCACTGAAACTACCGGAAATAAGTGATTTAGTGGTAGAGGCCAACTTCTGGGCCAAGCAACGAGGCAGAAAGTTCATTGAATTATCTGATATTGAGAGCGCCATTGATGAAAAGACCCAGAGATCAAATCTTATGGAGATGAAAGTACATGAAATGATTGAAGAAGAGACCCTCCATATCCAGGCAAGAGGGGAAGTTGTAGGCCAAGTAAATGGTTTAACAATTTACGACTTAGGTGACTATACGTTCGCCAGACCAATAAGGATAACCGCTACAGCTACACCTGGCAAGGAAGGGATAGTGGATATTGAGCGCGAGGCCAAAATGAGCGGGAATATACATACAAAAGGGGTCTTGATTATGGAAAGTTACCTGAAAAATAAATATGCATTGGATAAGCCCCTTGCCCTTTCGGCCAGTGTTACCTTTGAGCAAAGCTACGGAATGGTTGATGGGGACAGCGCCTCGGCTGCCGAACTTTTTGCCATTCTATCGTGCCTATCAAATAAACCTATACGTCAAGGGATTGCCGTTACCGGTTCGGTAAGCCAATTAGGTGAATGTCAGCCTATCGCTGGTGTTACCAAGAAGATAGAGGGTTTTTTTGATGTCTGTAAGGCCAGAGGTCTGACCGGGGACCAGGGTGTTATTATTCCAAAAAGAAACATAAACGATTTGATGCTCAAGAAAGAGCTTATAAATGCGGTAGAAGAGGATAAATTTCACATCTATGCCATTGAAGATATGGATGAGGGCATTGAGATCCTAACTGGTGTCAAGGCAGGTAGAAGGGATAAAAAAGGAAACTACCCAAAGAATACCCTGAATTATCTGGTCATGGAAAGGTTAAGGCTAATGAGCGAGTCAATCAAAGAGTCAGAACAGAAAACAAGGAGAAAGGTGAGAAAAGTAAATAAAACAAAGAAATAGTTTATTCTATCTGGTTAAGAAATTTAACCATTCCTCTTAAGATAGCTTTTAACAGATCCTCTGATAAGAGCCCCTTCTCTGATAACCCACAATAAAAATCCTCTGCTCTCTCCTCTACTGTTAGCGCTAAATCTTCCTTCCTCTTATAAATATCTATCATTTCCCTTCGGAAATCTTGAGCTTCCTTTTTGGCTCTTTCAGAGAATTCTCTTCCCTCAGGAGGTGTCAGGGCACCGTAGTGCTCCAAGCAGATAATCTCTGCGCCAATCTTTCTGAGCTTATCTATACTTTCTTGAAAATCATCATAATTCGAACTCCCCACAGGAAGGATCCTCTCTTCTGTCAGGATTCCAATGCTGTCAGATGGGAATAGGGTATATTCTCTGGGGAAATAGAGCGCCAGGCTGCACACTGAATGTCCAAGAGCATCAATGATCCAAAATTTTACCCCATTTTCGAGGTTAAGTTCCATTCCACCATTGATTATATGATGGACAGGAAAGCCTTCTTTAACAAGACTTAGTGGCTCCATCTGCCCAATCCGGTGCTCCGAGTTCAGTATTGAGTTGTTATAATCTTGTGTGGCCTCAAGTGCCTTTTGATTCTTTAGGATACCTGCCCCAACTTTGGAAACAGCCACCCTTAGCCATGGCCAATGTCGTGCAAGATATAGGACCATACCAAGGTGATCATAATGGGTATGAAGAAGGATGAGATGTCTGATTCTCTCCAGATCTACCTCAAGATGATGAAGCTGTTTTAGAACGTCATGCACGACATGTGCCATAGCCCCACCGACCAAGGCATAGATATCCCCTTTGACTAAATAGGAACATAGCTCTGGTCGACCCAAAAACTCAATCCTCTCAGTAACTGGACCAGGTTCCTTTACCCACATAAGACAATCCCTTCATATATCCTGACTATTTGGGGCCAAGTAGACTATTTAGCAGCAACTTCGCTTGATTTCAATAGTTGACTCCGTGTTATTTCTTATATTGACAATCTTTCCCCTTTAATTATAATTAAAGGCCAATGCCGGAGTGGTGAAATTGGTAGACGCAGAGGACTCAAAATCCTCCGGGCCTCGTGTCCGTGTCGGTTCGATTCCGACCTCCGGCATTCAATAAGATCAACAAGTTATTTGAGGCCAACTGTATTATAGTTGACCTTCCTTTTCTTCCCGAACGGATATTACAACCCTCACTCTATCCTTATAGATAAGAAAGAATAAAAAAGATAATATCTGAATGCTTTTTCACTTTCCTTCCCGCCCTCAATAAAGAAACGGGCAATTGTCCTTTCTCTTAATAGTGTTGTTATTGTATTTATTTGATTATACGGAAGTTTTTCTGTATATTTGATCAAATGTCAGAAACACAATCACAGTAAATCGCCGTGGACGAATAAAGAAGAGGAATAATTGAGAAGGTTTTTTATCGAAAAAGTTGTACCTGCTACCAATTTTCTATCTCTCACAGGCAAGGAAGCCAGACATATCATTGACGTTTTGAGAATGAAAAAAGGCGAGAAGTTGACTGTTATGGATGGTAAAGGTCACCTATTCGAATCAACAATAGAAGACCTAAATTACAAGGAAGTAAAGGTCAGGATCGACAAGGGTATTTCACCCCCACCCCCTTCACCAATAGAAATTAGTCTGGCTCAGGCCCTTATTAAATCTCACCCCACGGATTACCTTATTCAAAAAACAACGGAATTAGGAATAAGTTCAATCCGTTTTTTCTATTCAGAAAGAACGGTCATAAAATTGAAACCAGACCATCTGAGAAATAAAATGGATCGATGGACGGAAATTATGAAATCAGCCTGCAAACAATGTGGTAGGGCGACTCTCCCTACGTTAAACCCTCCTTTACCATTTGAAGAACTTATTAACAATGCGCCCGATAAAAACATGTTAAAGATCCTGCTATGGGAAGATGAAAACAAGAAAGACCTCAAGAAACTCTTAAGATCCATGAGCAGATTGCCACGTGTCTTGGCTATGGTAGGACCTGAAGGAGGTTTTGCCTCGAATGAAATCAATCTGGCAAGAGAAGCTGGTTTTCACATAATATCTTTAGGAAATAGGATCTTGCGTGCGGAAACAGCAGCTGTGTCATTAGTGTCAATTATTCAATACGAATGGGGAGATTTGAACTTAGCCTTGCCAAGAGGGCATAAAAAAACCCCCTATTAGTAAACTGATAAGGGGCATGAAAGATTCCGGCGGCGACCTACTCTCCCACGCAGTCTCCCACGCAGTACCATCGGCGCTAAAGAGCTTAACTTCCGTGTTCGGGATGGGAACGGGTGTGTCCTCTTTGCTATTGCCACCGAAAAGTCATATACGAAGTTATCATTGAGTTTGTGAAATAAAAGGTAGATAATTATGGCCAAGCCTCTCGACCTATTAGTACTAGTCAGCTCAGTACATTACTGCACTTACACACCTAGCCTATCAACCTTGTAGTCTTCAAGGGGTCTTTAGTCCCGATGTCTCCATCGGGAGGGATATCTAATCTTGAGGTCGGCTTCCCGCTTAGATGCTTTCAGCGGTTATCCATTCCGAACATAGCTACCCAGCGCTGCCGCTGGCGCGACAACTGGAACACTAGAGGTTCGTCCGTCCCGGTCCTCTCGTACTAAGGACAGATCCCCTCAAATATCCTACGCCCACGAAAGATAGGGACCGAACTGTCTCACGACGTTCTAAACCCAGCTCACGTACCGCTTTAATTGGCGAACAGCCAAACCCTTGGGACCTGCTCCAG
>JGI24422J19971_10000319_pt1 | contig 26304 bp, 23 predicted proteins | sample DeeMarSWOR152_54_FD_19971 | JGI IMG/M metagenome (IMG submission 19971) | reverse complement strand
TCTTCTTTATCGAAGCCGCCGATGTTTACCGCCTGCGACACAAGGTCGCTGTGCTTGGCCTCGCCGAACCAGATGGCTACTTCGACATCAGCCGAGTAGGTGCTGAAGCGGCGGTTGTCCAACTCGTAGCGGAAGTATACATCCTGTCCTTCTTCGGCCCAAACGTAGCCAGTATAGTCATCTTGCGACCAGTAGTCGGCCTCTATGACTTCTTCCCGCTCCTGGGTGGTTATACTGACGGTGTCGTAGACGCCCATATAGCCGTCGAAGATGAATATGGCAATAATACCCAGAAAGAAGGCTATGGTCAGAAAGAGGTAGAGGTTCTTGCGCTGGGTGGTCTTTTTGGCCTTTGGCGTTGTCATCTAAAGTCTCTGTATCATAATTAAGAGCGCCGAGGCTTGTCAAGTAAGTTTTTAGCCCATCTCGGGCTCGATAAGCCCGTAGTCGCCGTCGTGGCGGCGGTAGAGCAGGTTGAGCTCGTCGCTGTCGGCGTTAAAGAAGAGGAAGAAGTCGTGCCCTAAAAGCTCCATCTGGTCGATGGCTTCGGCGGGCGACATCGGCTTGACGGCAAAGCGCTTGACCTTGACCACCTTGCCCACGGGCGGGGACTCCGCCTTAAATTTGCCCCTTGCCGTCGGTCGGCCCCGGCCTTTTTCGTAGAGCTTGCCCTTATAGCGCTCAATCTGCCGATTGATGACCGAAGCCACCTTTTTAATGGCCGCGGGCAGGTCTTCCCCCCGCTCCGCCCCCCGCAGCAGGGTGCCGCGGCTATCTATGGTTAGCTGGACGACGAAGTGCTCCTTGGTGTTCTTTGTCTTTTCCTGGGCGATTTCCACCTTGTATTCCCTGACATCGGGCAGGTGGCGCCCCAGCTTGCCCAGCTTGCTTTCAACGAGTTGGCGCACGGTGGGGGTTAGCTCTATGTTTTTGGCCGTTATCTGTAGCTCCATCGGTTCACACTCCTTAAGCTGGTTCCTTTATCTCCTTAGCCAGCACCAGACCCCATACCGAGCTTGCCCCCGCTTCTTTGAGCGCCCGGGCGCCGGCGTTGAGGGTGGCCCCCGAGGTGGCGACGTCGTCGATGAGCAGGACTGCTCTATTCTCCAGCCTGCGGTCGCGGCAGGTAAAGGCGTCGGCGACGTTACATCGCCGCTCGTCCACGTTGGGGGTCCGCGTCTGGGGGGTGGTGTAGCGTTCTCTTACCAGGCAGTCATCAACCAGCGGTAAGCCGCTAAGTTTAGCTAATTCCAGAGCCAGCAGGCGGGACTGGTTGTAGCCCCTTTCCCGCAGGCGCTTGTGGTGCAGCGGCACCGGCACCAGCACCTCTCCGGGGAGGGGGTTAGACGCCAGGTAATCGCCCAGCCATTGTCCCAGCAATGCTGCTATAGCCCTCAGGTTGTTGTATTTAAGCTCATGGATAGCCTGGCGGATGGCGCCGTCGAGTTTAAAGGGGGCTCGGATGCCGTCTATTGATGCCTCCCAGCCGACGCAGGCGGGACAGGTTACGGCGTTGAGCTGGGGCCGCCCGCAGCGGGGGCAGAGGGGGGGCGTAATGCGAGGCAGCGACTTGAGGCATTCGGAACAGATAAAGTCCCCCTCCCTTCCACAGCCAACGCACCAGCGTGGAAACAACAGGTCGAGTGCTATCCCCTTGAGTTTGGTTAACTGAGGGAGCACCTTCCCCACCAGCCTATTTCAGGGTAAACGCTTGGGTTAAGAGCGGGAGCGCGGGTTGTGCAGCGTCCCGCTTATGATGGGTTCGTTGATATAGACGTCACCGTTCCTGATTTTGAGGTTGAAACCGCAATCAGGATTGGTGCAAACCCACGCTTTGTAATGAATGGCCGCCCCCTGACTGCCAAAGTCGGACAGGGGCACCAGGTCTCCAGAGTTGCATTTCAGACATTTGGGGAAATTAGATTGTTCCATGAAGTCCTCCTCCCAACCAAAATGGAATCTTATGAAGTATACACTATGCTTCTGTTGTTGGCAAGGGCTTAAAGCGCCGCCGAGCTTAAGCGGCTGTAGATGGGGCCCTCCCGGGTGAGCTGGCTCTGCATCAGGTTGACGCTATCCACCGTAAAGCTCTGGGCGGCATCGAATTCGGTTTCGGCGATAAGTTGCCCCAGCTTGGCGCGCTCGTCGGGCGTTGCCCGGTCGCGCAGGCGGGCCAGGGTCAAATGGGGGGTGAAGCGCCTGCCCTCGGCGGGAAAGCCCAGCCCCTCCAGCCCGGACTCAATACGCTGCTGGAGACGAGCTAGCTTTGCTACCTCCCCGCTCACCCCCACCCAGACTATCTGCACCCGCCTCGGGTTGGGGAAAACGCCCAGTTCCTTGACTTCAAGCGAGAAATAAGACGTCCCCTGCACCGCTTTTGTCATGGCGGCGGTTATTTCCCCTATCCTGTCCGCAGCCACGTTACCCAGGAACTTCAGGGTGAGGTGGATGTTGGCGGGGTCGACCCACTTTATCGGTGCCTGACTGCCCGCTTTGAGTTGTGCCTGGAGCTCTCTAAATCCCCTCTTAACCTCGTCGGGGAGCTCGATGGCGATAAAACAGCGCACCTGTTCCATAGTCTAGGGCTCGTTTTTGATGCCGAGCAGCCTCCGGGCGTTGCCCGATAATATCAGGTCTTTGGTCTCCTGCTCTAGCTCCAGCGCCTCAATCTCGTCGAGCAGGCGGCGCTGTGGCATTAGGGGGTAGTCGCTGCCGAAGAGAATTTTGTCGGCACCGGCCAGCTTGACGACGTGGTTATAGATATCGGGGCTGTAGAGGAAGGGGGAAGCGGCGGTGTCGAAATAGACATTTTTCATTGCCTTTTTGACCTCGGGCATCAGGTTATAGAAGGGCAGCCCCCCACCCCAGTGGGCGCAGACGATGGTCAGCTGGGGGTAGGCGGCGATAAAGGGGTAGAGTATGTCGGGGGTGATGCCTCCCTTGCCCTGGTAGCTGTGGCCCACCGGTTCCGAGGCGTGGATGAGCAGTATTAGCTTGTGGTGGTCGAGCGCCTCGACGAAGGGGGCTATAACCATCTCGTCGTCGAGGTCGAATAGCTGCATGTCGGGCCTTATCTCGCCGACCCCTTTTAGCCCCGCCTGGGCACAGCGCTCGATTTCGGCGACGGCGGCCTTGGTCGACTGGGGCTGGACGGCACCGAAACCGACCAGCCTCTCGGGGTAGCGGGCTACGGCATCAATGATATAGTCGTTGGTTTCGACGCAGAGTTCATGGGTCATCCAGCCGATATTAACGATGACCGAGACGTCAATCCCGCTTTTATCCATGGCGGCGATGAGCTCGTCGGCGGTGGCTATTTTAGCCTCGGGGTTGGAGTAGAGAATAGTGAAGCAGGGGTCGCGCTCGATATACTGACTGCGCTTCTTCTTTATCTCGGGTGGGAAAACATGGGTATGAAAGTCAACCGTCACAGCCCGATTATAGCAAACGCCCAGTAGGGCTTCAAGCGCCGAGAGATCAGCCTTCCTTCTTTTCCTCTTCCGCCTTTTCCCCGGGCTCCTTGCCCTCTTCGGCCTCTTCGGCGCCTTCCTCAACCTCCTCGGCCTCTACCACTTCTTCAACTACCTCCTCGACCTCCGCCTTTACCTCGCTGATCTTGACCACCATCTGGTCGGGTTCGTCCAGGACGGTGACCTCGGGGCCGAGGGCGATATCCCTGACGAGGATAGCTTGCTCTACAGCCTCTAATACACTGATGTCGACCTCAATGCGGGGCGGGAGGTCGTCGGGGAGGCACTCCACGCTTAATTCGGTCAGGCTATGGGCTACAGTGCGCCCCTTTTCTTTCATAGCTGGTGCTTCGCCAGTCAAAACGATGGGCACGTCAAACTTTATCTTTTCCGTCATCTTCACCTGGTAGAAGTCGACGTGGAGCAGGTCTCCGCTGCGGGGCTCTTTCTGGATTTCCCGGATGAAGACGCTGTGGGGTTTTTTGTCGCCTTCGACGTCGAGGGCGATAAGGCGGGTCATGCCCGCCCGGACTATCATCCGTTTCAGGGTGGGGGTATCACACTGCAGCGCCAGCGAATCAAGCCCGTCCCCGAAGAGGTGGGCGGGGGTGACGCCCTGGCGGCGCAAAAATCTTGTCTTTTTGCCCAGTATATCTCTCTTGTTAGCCTTCAGTTTCAGCTTTTCCATCTGTCTCTTCTACCCCGTCTAGTACACCAGCGTCGTCAAGCCTCAAACCACCAAGCTGATGCTTTAATATCCATTAACCTTATCACTTTCCCCAAGGTAAAGTCAATCAAAATCGGTTGAACTTAAGCCTGAAACTGGTGTATAATCAAGGCACAAATGGCGAAGAAGTCTTTAGCTGAGACGGGCGGTTCGAAATCAACCTCGGCTACCAGTGCGGAAGCCGAGGTTTTTTCTTTGTCAGCCTCGGTCGCCGAGATGGAGGCGATGGCGAAAAAGCTGCGCCGCCACATCGTGACCATGGTAGGCAAGGCGGGCAGCGGCCATCCTGGCGGCTCCCTTTCCGCCGTGGAGATTGTGACCGCCCTCTATTTTAAGCTGATGCGGCATAAACCCCTCGACCCGCAGTGGCCCGATCGCGACCGCTTTATCCTAAGCAAGGGGCATGCCGCCCCCCTCCTCTACGCCACCCTGGCCGAGTGTGGCTATTTTCCGGTAGAAGAGCTGCTCACCCTGCGGCAGATGGACAGCCGACTGCAGGGGCACACCGATCGTACCATTACCCCCGGCGTGGAGATGTCTTCGGGCTCGCTGGGGCAGGGGCTGTCCTTTGCCCTGGGCGCGGCTTTAGCTGGCCGTATCGACGGGCAGGACTACCACGTCTACGTGCTGCTGGGGGATGGGGAGTGCAACGAGGGGCAGGTCTGGGAGGCGGCCATGGCCACGGCTCACTACAATGTGGACAACCTGACAGCTATCGTGGACAACAACGGCCAGCAGATTGACGGCTGGAACTGCGACGTCATGAGCCTCGACCCCTTCGCTGGCAAGTGGCAGGCTTTCGGCTGGAAGGTCATTGAGGTTGATGGCCACAGTATTCCCCAGCTTATCGATGCCTTTAAGGAGGCGCAGAAGGTCAAGGGGCAGCCGACGGTCATCATCGCCCACACCGTGAAGGGCAAGGGGGTCAGCTTTATGGAGAATAACCCCGATTTTCACGGCAAAGCCCCCAATGCTATTGAGATAGAGTTAGCCCTAAAGGAGCTGGAATAAGTGGTGGAGCCGGTTTCGGTACGGGAAGCCTACGGTAAAGCCCTGCTTGAGCTGGGCATGGAAAACCAGGACATTGTGGCGCTTGATGCTGACCTGTCCCGGTCAACCATGACTAGGTTTTTTGCCCGCGAGTTTCCCGAGCGCTTTTTCGAGTGCGGTATCGCTGAGCAGAACATGATTGGCATTGCCGCCGGCATGGCGGCGGCGGGCAAGATACCCTTTGCCAGCACCTTTGCCGTTTTTGTCCCCGGGCGCTGTTTCGACCAGGTGCGCATGTCTATAGCCCAGCCCGGGCTTAACGTTAAGCTGGTGACCACCCACGGGGGCTTGAGCGTCGGCGAGGACGGCACCTCGCACCAGTCTATCGAAGACCTGTCTTTGATTTGTTCTCTGCCCGGTTTTACCGTTATCGTGCCCGCCGACGCTATCGAGACCACCGAGGCGGTGAAGGTGGCGGCGGCTACGCTGGGGCCCTTCTATATCAGGCTCTGCCGTCCCAAACTGCCGCTGGTCTACGGCGATGACTACCGCTTTAATCTGGGCAAGGCGGTGATGATGAAGCAGGGGGGGGATGCCACCATAATCGCCATCGGGTTGATGGTCAAATCAGCTCTGGAAGCCGCCAGCGAGCTGGAACGGGAAGGCATCTACTGCCGAGTCCTCAATATGTCCACCCTCAAGCCCATCGATAAGGCGGCCATAGTTCAGGCTGCCGCCGAGACCGGGGCTATCGTTACCGCCGAGGAGCACCTTGAGCACGGCGGCTTGGGCAGCCTGGTGGCCCAGGTGGTGGCCAAAAACCGGCCGGTGCCCATGGAGTTTATTGCTATCAAGGATAGCTACGCCAAGTCGGGCAAGCCTTCCGAGCTGCTGGAGAGGTACGGGCTGACCGAGAGGGATATCGAGCGGGGCGTGAAGTCGGCGATAAAGAGAAAGCGCTAGTGGCTGCGGGGCCTTTGGGTCGCGGGCAACCACCTCGTCCTCAGGAAGTGGGTAAAGCCCACCAGGCAGGGCAGGGCGACAGAGTAGGCTATGAGCACCCCGGAAAGCCCTGTTAGCCAGCAGACGAGGGGCAACGGCACGAAGATAAAGGCGGCGGCTTTGGTGGTATCCCGGAAGATAAAGTGAGCCAGTATGGCCGGCGCGGCTACTATCAGCATGGGTATGGTGAGCACCGCCAGCAGCACCCCGATGGTGGTTGATTCCCCCCGCCCTCCCCGAAAGCCTAAGAATAGGGGCCAGTTGTGGCCGAAGACAGCGGCGGCTCCCGCCAGCAGGACGACTACCTGGGGGGCATCGGCCGCCAGGGCGATAAACACCGCCAGCGCTCCCTTGGCGGCATCGACGATGCCTACCATAAACCCCACCCGGGGCCCCAGCTGACGATAGGCGTTAGCCGCCCCCATGTTGCCGTCGCCAATTTGCCTGATGTCGACGCCCTTTAAGGTCCGCCCAGCAATATAGGCGGTGGGGACGGAGCCCAGAAAGTAAGCTGCTAATACTATCAGCCAAGGCATATTAACTCTCTTATTGGTGCCGGGGGTGGGACTCGAACCCACAAGGACAAAGTCCGGCGGATTTTAAGTCCGCTGCGTCTGCCAATTCCGCCACCCCGGCTCAAAGCTATATTTTATGACTTGGGTGTCAAAAAGGTGCCAGTTTGTTTTTTCACCCCTTCCGGCAATGCATCGTTTAACAGTTCCATGGCCTTTTCCTGCATCCCTGAAAGGACGTGGACATAAGTTTGCAGGGTGAAGGCTACTGAGGCATGGCCTAGAGCCTCACTAATCACCTTAGCGGGAGCGCCACGCATGAGCATTAAACTAGCGAACGTATGTCTCAAATCGTGAAACCTCACCCCTTCAATACCCGTCTTTCTGGCTATTATAGCAAAGTCATGACTTAACATACTAGNGTCACAAGGTTTATCCAGAAAACCAAAAACGAGGCTGTCCAGAGGCAAGGGTTTTCCTGCTAATAAGTATTGAGTTTCCTTAAGTGGAAGTTTAACGAGCTGAACGTTATATGTTATATAATGTTATGAAGTCGCCTTTTCTAACTCACGGAAGAAGGCTGGTCTAAAGGGGTCCCACCGGCCCACCAGCCGGTCAAAGGCAGGCTGAGGAAAGCTCTCCTTGAATATCCGGTAGTAGTAAAGTTCCTCTACGGAAGATAGCCAGGGGTTACCCTCTATCCGATTGTGGTCGGCCAGTTCCTTATCTGTGATGTGCTTCTCCGCCATTTTACGCATAATATAGGCTACCCCCGACCCCTGGGCAAAGAACCGCTTGGGCTGGTAGATAATATGTTCGGGCAGGGTGCCCTCGAAAGCCTGGCGCAGAACCCACTTACCGGTCTGTTCCTCACCGTGAATCTTATACTCCAGCGGAATCTTCAAGCAGAAGTCCATCACCCTGGTATCGAGAAAAGGCGTACGGCCCTCTATGGAATTGGCCGCATTTAGTCTATCCAATCTCTGCAAGGCTGTGTTGTGGGCGACCTGGATGAGCTTGTCCACTATACTGGCAACCTCCTCCAGGCTCTCTCCCTGCTTGAATTGGCCGTCATAGCCACCAAGAAATTCATCAGCCCCCTCGCCAGTAAGGACACAACTGGTATGCGGCTTAACAAACCGTGCCGCTAGGACATGGGCAATCGCCCCGTGCACACAGCTTTCTTCATACATCTCCTGGTGATAAATGGCTTGGGGCAAAACCTCGTTTATCTCCTTTTCCCCGAACATCAAAATGTGATGCTTGACACCCAGGTATCTGGTCACATCTTTAGCTAGCGGCAGGTCTTTACCTTCTTCCATACTTACGGTAAAGGCTTCAATATCCGGATTTATCTCATGAGCCATGTAAATTATAAGGCTGCTGTCCAGCCCACCGCTTAACAGAACTCCCCCCACCGCCCCGTCTTCCACCCGCTTTTCGGTCGCTTCCATCAGAAGCTGGCGCAACACCTTCTTGGCTTGCTCATAATTCTCAAAATCGGGGGTTTCCACCTTCTGACGAGCATAGTTCCAAAATCCCAGCTCTGCGGAGTAAACGTAGCCCGGCGGAAATTCCTTAACGTCGTCAGCGATGCCCACCAGGCTCTTTGCCTCTGAGGCGAAGCAAAGCTTCCCCCCGCTATGCCCGTAGTAAAGCGGCTTTATGCCGGCCCAGTCCCGGGCCACTATCATCTGGCCACCGTCAGAGATAGCACAGGCGAAGTCCCCATCTATCTTCTCGGCAAATCGGGCGCCGAATTGATTATATAGCGGCAGCACCGCTTCGGCGTCGGTCTTACTTCCCTTATCATGATTATACAAACGCCCATCGAGCACCACCGCTCTATCGCCATCGGCAGTGTAGTGTGAGCCAGACCTGGAATCTCCCCCCACATTGAGCTCACAGCACCCTAGATTGACCCCCTGCCCCTGATTTATCCAGGTCTCGTGGGGACCACGATGCTTGATTCTCTCCAGCATGCGACCCAGTTCGCCATTATCGGCACCCTTAACTCCAGCAATTCCGGCCATGGCTCCTCTCCTTTATTCAATATATCTCAATTTCTTTTCGCCGGTTGAAAAGAATCCAGCACCTTGACGGCGTGGAAACCATCCACACAATAGGCATCAGCGCCTATTTCCTGAGCATACTCGTCAGATACCGCCGCCCCCCCGATGAGAACCTTGACTTTATCTCTTAAGCCATTGTCCTTCAGGGCTTCGATAACCACCCCCATCTCGGGCATGGTAGTGGTCAGCAGCGCCGATAGACCTAGGTAATCGGGGCTTTCTTTTTTGATAAACTCGATAATCTTTTCCGTAGCCACATCAGAACCCAGATCGTTCACCTCATATCCCGCCCCTTTAAGCAGAATAGCCACGATGTTCTTACCGATGTCGTGGATATCCCCCTTCACCGTGGCGACGACGAATTTCCCCTTGGTCTCAACATTCGATGCCTCAAGCAGCGGTTTGAGAATCTCCATAGCCTCGCCTACCGCATCCGCTGAAGCCAGCATGTCGGGGATAAAGTATTCTTTGGTGGAATATTTCTCCCCAACCACCCGCATGCCCGCCGTCATAGCCTGACTGATTATCTCCGCCGGTGAGATGTTTTTCTCCAGCGCTAACCGGGTCAACTCCACCACCCCCGGTGTACCCGATAGCTCATCATCTATACCCTCATCTTGTTGTTTCTTCCTTCCCTGGATAACATTCTCCTTGAGCCGGGCAAGAATATCGTCTTCAGTCATTACTACTTCCCTTCTTTATAGACGTTCAGCCTGGGCAACAGACCAGGGATCTCTTGGAATATCTTGGCCGTGGTATTCGGGTCTATTTGCTCTACTGGTTTGGCCAGAAGCTCGTTCATCCTCTGGTAAGCCAGGGCGAAAACACTATCACTCTCCCCATCCCCTTCGAAGGGATAGGGCGATGAGATTTCCCCGCTGCGCAGCACCGGCCGGATGTAGCTGATGTACAGCTTCTGCGGTGTCGCCACCGTCTCTCTTATCTGCTTTAGAACGCCGTCTAGCTCTTGAGTATCAATCCGCGGGGTTTTAAGGAAAAACTTGAGCATCTGGAAGTGGGCATCGTCCAGAACTGCCTGGAGCAGGCAGAAAACGGCGTTACAATCGAGGAGGCCGTAGGCACAATGCAGGTACTGGGGCCCACTTAAGGTCACCACGATATCCGAGAACAACCTCTCAATCGATGCCTGCTGGCCGGGTATCTTGGTATCGCACACCCCGGAGGTGGAATAGTTGGGTATCTTGTAGAAACGCGCCATCTGAACACAGTCAATATTGTACTGGCTGGTCTCCACCGATCCGTAGGAATCGCCCAGGGTATCCATCCGCGCCCGCACCGGCACGCTGCCGTAGAGCATCGGTGTCCCTTTATTCACCAGCTGGCCCAGGGTTATGCCGGCCAGAACCTCGGCATTTATCTGGGCCATAATACCCGCCTCTTTGATGGGAGCCGTCGTTCCCGCCTGAGGGGATGAGGAAACCGCTACGGGCAGTCCTCGGCGGCAAATCTCGATAAAGCTATCGGTGGTATCGGCGACAAACTGCAGCGGGCTCTTGACCAGACAGGTGATAAAGGAGATGATGGGGTTTTCTTTGAGGTCCTCTTTCCCCCCGGCTATGAGCTCGGCCATTCTCACCACGTTGTCCAGCTGTTCAAGCTTGGTCAGCCCCGACATGAAGTGCTTGGTGGTATTGTTCAACGAGGCGAAGAACTTGTTGACATCCTTATTATCCTCGGTAATATCTTCGTCTTGGATGTTCACGGTGCGGATGTAGCCATCCAGTGTTTCCAGGTGCTCACAGACGTGCGCCGACTGGCAGAGGTCAGCCACGGTACCGCGGCGGGAGTGAAACTCGGGCACCTTAATCTCAACACTGTTATCCGACTTCTTGACATAGGTGGGGAAATCGACATCCAGCCAGATATTGGTCTCCGAGCCGGAGATAAAATAGACCCTCGGCTCATCGCCTGTCATTATCAGGGCGTTGTCCGGGTTTCTGGCGCCCAGCTTGACTGTCTTGGGGGCGCTATCAAGGGCCTCTTTAACCAGTTTTTCCGGTATCTTTATATGCCAGTAGGGACTGTCACCGGAAGAAGTAGTGTTAACCTCAGCCCCGTGACTGTGAAATATTTCCGCCGCTTCCTTACTAAAGCAAATCAGGCCGGGGTCAACCAGTATCTGCAGGGAAGCCTGGTGAATCTGTTTAACCTGTTCGTTGGTAATTCTCTCGTATGGATTAGGAACTAATATCCCTTCTCTGGGCAATCTACTCCTCCTCTCGGACCCTCAGCCTATCTCAATCTACAATGCCGCTTATCTCGGATAGTATCTGCTCTCTTATTTCAGTGGGCAGGTGGTATTTAGGCTCGGCGATAAGCCGCCGCGTCTTTTCACCCGCTTTCTGCCAGATAGCTCTTCCCCCCTTGGCCTCCCACTCCTCACGACTGTTCTGGTCGCTCAAAGACGGCCGGTAGTGCTCACGGCGCATAAAGCGCCGGGTATGCCTGGCGGCAACGAAGTTACCCCCCGGCCCCACCTCCCTGATTAGGTCAAAGGCCAGGGTATTATCGTTGACTTTGATACCAGCCACCGCCCTCATCACCATTCCCAGTATCTCATTATCAATGACGAACTTCTCATAACAGGCCGTCATGGCGAATTCCATCATCCCGGCAGCATTGTGGATGAAATTGGCGCCGGCCAGGGCACAGAGGAGGCTGGTTATAGCCGACTCGTAGCCGCTCTGAGCATCCAGCACTTTAGAATCGGTCATACCACCGGTAGCGTAGAAGGGAAGATGGTAAAACTGGGCCATCTGGGCACCGGCGGCGTTCAGCAGCCCCATCTCCACCGAGCCGGCCAGATACTTAAAGTCGCTGAGGTTGGTGTTGGTCGCCACCGAGCCGAAGATAACCGGCGTACCCGGTTTTACTATCTGGGTAAGCATAACCCCCATCAGTGAGTCCGCCGTCTGAATCACCAGGTTGCCGGCCAGTGTTATCGGCGAGGTCGCTCCGCACAACGGCTCGGCCGGACATACCAGGGGGATGCCTCTCTGGGCAATCTCTATTACCAGGTCACCGTACTGGGCATCCATCTTCAGGGGGCTTATGCTGCAGGCTATCATGGAGATGAGAGGGCGCTCGTCCAGTTTTTCCGCGGAACCAGCCACCATCTCGGCCATCCGCAGCACCTGTTTTATCCCGTCCAGGGTGTAAACCCCACCCATGATATGCTTGGTGGTATTGTCCAGACCGGCAAAGAAGCGGTTTACATCAACCTGCTCTATGGGGAGCTCATTGGGATAGGTGGGCAGCATAAAAAGGTGGATATTATCCAGGCGGTTAACCAACCTGGCGATACGCTTCAGGTCTTCCAGATTAGCCAGCCGTTTCTGTTTGGTCGCCGGCTCATAGATATAGAGGGCGGTCCCTCCCGTTCCGGTGTAAACCCGGTTGTCGCCGAGGTAGATGTCGTGCTTTTCTTCCTGACCGCAGAGCCTGACCTCGGGCGGTGCCATCCCTATCAGCTTCAGGACTTTTGCCTTAGGCAGGCGCACCCGCCGTTCCTCCCTATCCACCCAGGCTCCGGCCTGCTCAAAGAGCTGAAGGGCTGCCTCCGAGTTTACCTCAAAACCCACCTCCTCGATAACCCGCGTCACCGTCTGGTGTATCTTTAATATGGAATCTTCAGTTAGAGGACGGTAACTACCGCTGACTAATCCTTTTCGAATCATAACTAAACTATATCTTCTACCTCTACTTTATTAAGGTTCGGGCAAATAACAAAAAGAAAACAAGTGAATAGAAACACCAGTGAATAAATAATAGTTAAATAGTGAGAAATCAGGCGTGAAAAGGGAGGCTTAGTGGTCTAGGGTTAAAATTGGGGATATACTGGCGCGCCCGGACTAAATATGGCCCGGTTCTTCACTCAGATGTCTGTTTGAGGATGGAAATGATATCTAAAGCCCGCAACCGGCAGGTTACATATCTTCCCTGGTAAATTTTTACCACGCCCCAACCTCCCAGTTAAATCGGTCTTAATACATACTACACCACCAGCCACTCCTTGTCCAGGGTCAGGTGTTTAGCAGGGGAGGCGCTGACAGATGCGGAGAGGGTTACAGATTTATTATACAATCAGCTAAAAGGTGCAATGCGAGGCTGAATTACTTGAATTGAAGACCTAACCGCTAATGCGTCACAAAATACTATTTGCTAAATCGAGAATGGGAGCATCACTGCTCCCATTAAGTTACTTATCAAGAAATTGCCAATTCATCATTTCATGAACATAGAGATGTCTGACTTCTTGTACTTATGAATGGCCCTCTGGGAAAGAGTCTTTAAGTATTATACCTAAGTGATGCTGGTAAATTACTAACCAATCGTTAACGATGACGTTATAATACATTGAGTACAGATTAAGGAGAATATAGATGATAAAAGCTGCTGGAGTATTGAACATTGTTTCTGGAGCCATACATTTATTGGGAGCTGTATTTATTCTAACCTTCGGCTGGTTAGGTGATGGTTTTTTTAACATTCTTTGGTATGGGATGGTTGGGACACCATTAACTCCGCTAACACAACCAGTGGCCCAGGAGCTTCAAGCTACAGTAGCGATACCAGTCATTGTACTCAGCATATTAGCTATAATTGCCGGAATATACGCAATAAAGAGAAGAGGCTGGAGATTAGTACTTATTGGCTCTATCTGTGGAGCGCTACTTACTTGGTTTCTAGGATTACCGGCAATTATATTTACAGTATTGTCAAAGAACAAGTTTCAATTGACTTGATTACACAGTAATTATTTAAATGTCAGTGACAGCGCAGACAGAACGGACGTTTGTTATCTAGCTTAACAATATGAGTATTTGTTGCTGGTAAGAGATATTGGACTATAATACTATCAGAATGTATTGGGATAGGTGTAAAATGCTACCATTTCACAACGTCCTATACCATGCAGATTAAAGGTCTGAACTATACCTTCCGCCACCACTGTTAGACAAAATCAGTACTGCTCTATAGTATCGTGACGGTGCCTTCTTTTCTGGGGCCTCTGTCCTTGACCTCTCCGAGCGGATAACCAAAAAATGCAGCTGAATATACATCATAACCCTCTGGAATTTTGAACTGATTTTTGACTTCAGGGTCCGAGAACAGGTCTTTTACTGTCATATGAGACCAGCCGGACATGATACCGAACGACGCGGCTGCGATGAACATATTCTCAGTGGCCAGCACGCAGTCAAAGCGGGATGTATCCATTGAAGCGTCACCCGAAACAATAATCAGGACGGGCGCCCCTCTGAACTCCTCTTCCGGCAACGCTATTGTGCCTGGTGCTTGTGGGGGTGGTGGCCCGGGGGGACCGCCGGGACGGCCGGGACCGACCGGACCTCTCGTCTTTAGCATTTCCTTGACGGCGGCTTTGAACATTTCTTTGCCGGCTTTACTCTTCACCACAGTAAAGTGCCAGGCTTGTCGGTTCATACCGGTGGGAGCATATTTCCCCGCGGTCAGTATTGTTTCCAGAATATCATCACTAATAGGGTCGCTTTTAAAGCCTTTGTAGCTACGGCGGTTAAATATTGACTGCATGGTTTCATTAATTATCATACATTTGCTCCTTTCAATAAATTGTGCGGAAAACACTTTACTATATTCTGAAGCTAACTTCAAAACCTAACCCTGCTGATCCAACAATAGTCAGGATTGTGCAATGGTCACTATTCGTTATCTTAATAAACAAAACAAGCTGATGTGACATAAGGTCTGCCTCTTAGGTAAATAGGGATAAACTGGCGGGTATGTCGGTAATCCCCCGCTCGGGCAGATTGGAAGAAAAACAAAAGTCTCTCGTAGACATATTGACAGGGGAGCAAAGGGTAACTATCATTTTGGTAGTAAAATTTGGGTGAGTCGGAAAAATAATTACCTTTTTGAACGCAGCCAAACTTAACCTATATGAGAACAGACCTTTGGGGGTGGTTAGTCAAAAAGGTTTTTAAACAGCCTAACAAACTATCAGCTGGAGAGTCTTATTCAAACGGGACGGTCGAATAAATGATAGAAATAAAAATTGAAAACGAAGTTCCCATACCTATGCGCGATGGCTTAAAACTGAGTGCTAATATTTTCCGCCCTGAGAAGCCCGGACAATACCCAGTTATTATGGCCTTTACCGGCTTTGGTAAAGATGGTTTTTGGGCAGAAAAACATTTCGGTTGGCAGGTAGCATATGAGCCATGTAGCCCAACCGTGACAGGGTCGATAACGTTTGAAGCTAATGACCCAGCTTTTTGGATCCCCCACGAATATATATTGATCATCGTTGACCCGAGAGGATTTGGCAGATCACCAGGGCAAATGCGAACCGCAGACTTAGATGGTGCAGTAGGGGAGCATGCTCTAATATACCAAGGCCTGTGGGCTTGTGATATGTACGATGCCATCGAGTGGGCTGGGACACAGAAGTGGAGCAATGGAAATGTAGGTCTGAGCGGTGTTTCTATTCTTGGATTCTCGCAATGGCGCGTAGCTGGCTTGAACCCCCCGCATCTCAAAGCGATTAACCCTTGGGAAGCCATGACTGATTTTTACCGCGACGTAATGTTTCCAGGCGGCATACCAGAGACAAGATTTACAAATCCTGAAGGACGTATAACTGGTACAATGTCTCCCCATAATCCAGCATGGCCTGGGCCAGAAAAAGAGGAGCCACCAGCACCTGTTGAGAAAGCAGAGGATGAATTCCTGACCGACATTAGGGTGCCGGCACTTATTTGTGGCACTTGGGCAGATCATGGTGTTCACACCAGAGGATCGTTCCGTGCATTTCGAAAAATTTCCTCCAAGCATAAGTGGCTTTATACCCACGGCCGACAAAAATGGGCGGAATTCTACGCTGCGGAGGCACGAACATTTCGAAAGCTGTTTTTCGATCATTTCCTAAAGGGTACTGACGATAGGATACTAAACATACCGCGAATAAGGCTGGAAGTGCGGGAAACCCTTGATAAGTATATAGTTCGGTGGGAAGATGATTTCCCACTTCCTCGAACTGAGTATAGGAAACTGTATCTTGATGCCACGGATCGTAGGTTAAAATTTGGCAAAAATAGCCAAGAAAGCAAAGTCAGTTACGACTCGGCTGATGGCGAGGCAGAATTTGTTTTTGCATTCGAGGAAGATACTGAGTTAACTGGGTACATGAACTTGAAGTTATGGGTTTCCCCTGACGAGTCGAACGATATGGATCTTTTCATTACGCTGAGAAAGCTCGGTCGTAACGGCAACCAAGTGTATTTCGACAACTGCCACGCGCCAGGAAAATGGCCTGTAGCGCTTGGTTGGTTGCGGCTTTCCCATAGAGAACTGGACGAAGAGAAGTCTACTCCATGGGAACCTTATCCGAAGTATGTCGTCGGCCCTGTAGAAAAGGTAAAGCCGGGTGAGATTGTTCCGTGTGAAATCCCGATATTACCCTCAGGCACCCTATTCCGGAAGGGGGAGACGTTGAAACTAGATATTTCGGGAATATATCGAGGGGGAGAGAGTGTAGATGTACCTTTCGCATTCACCGACTCGGTTAATAAAGGGACACATTCAATCTATACAGGCGGCAAGTTTGACTCTTATCTTCTCATACCCGTGGTGCCACCGCGCTAGTGCACCACCTATCATCGATGACAAACGAAAATATTCAAAGGGTGATTTATAGCAACGACGTTCTTAGATTGCACATTCCGCTAAATCGTGCAATGAGGTAACAAAAGCCTCGTGACTCCAGCCGCTAACGGCCACATCGGCTCCTTCTCTGGCTATAGTAAGGGCAGTGGCCCGTCCAATACCGTACGGTCGCGACGCCCCGGTGACAAAGGCTACTTTCCCTTACAAAGACATGCTCTTCCTTCATCTCAACAAAAAGATGTGAATAACAATCTGCGGACTATTTCGCTGGTTCGAAAGCGAAATAGACCCTTTCGGCTATCCACTTCTCCTTGCGCCACTCAATCGGGTGTCCTGGCACATCGAAAACTACAAACCGGACTTCATCGCCCTCTTTAATTCCTCCCGACTCGCAATTTATCACCCGGCTGAAGACACGTCTTACCGGGCTATCTTTACCCAAATCAATCCAAGCGTCAATTAATGGTTCTCCAAAGCCAATCGGGATGGCAATCGATTTTTCCACAAACGTAATAACCTTGCCTCTGGTGGGTAATTCTATCCATTCAAGTTCTTCGCTATAACACTCGGGGCAAATTACCCGTGGGGGATAGCTGATGTGCCCACACCCTTTACATTTTGTTGTTGTGTATTTTCCTTCTTTCAGGTTATCGTAGAAGGTATAGATTCGGTTAAACTCCTTGGCCTCTATGGGCCATATATCCAACGTAGGCGAGTAATGACCCTCAAGGAAAGGTATTCCTATGTTCTCTGTCATGATTCTCCTCTACTTCTTGGGTTCTTTGCTGTAGACTACGATGGTATGTTCCACATTACCGCCACTCAGGTTATGGGTAAGAGCGTTGGCTGCATCCTTGACTTGGAGCGCAGCCCTACCTTGGAGCTGTTTCATTATCTCTATTCCTTGGCGAATCCCGGTAGCCCCAAACGGGTGTCCGACAGAGAGAAGACCACCGTCAGTGTTGGCCGGGATCTTGCCGCCAATCTTGGTCTCCCCGGAAGCTACAAAGGGACCACCTTCACCCTTCTCACAGAAACCCAACTCTTCAACTTCGACTATCTGGGAAATGCTGAAGCAATCGTGCACCTGCATAACATCGATATCGCTGGGTTTAAACCCCGTGCTTTCATAAGCCTTTTTAGCGGCCAGTTTCATATGCGCCCAATCACCAAGATGCTCCCCAGGCCAGTTAGCTGATACACTGTGAAGTGATACCTGAGAACCACCCCGAATGTAAACAAGGGGCCTGTCACTGAGTTCTTTTGCCTTCTCCTCGCTAGCGATAATCACTGCGGCGGCGCCATCAGACAAAGGGCAGCAGTCATATAACCCTAGGGGTGCCGCTACAACTTTAGCTTCTACTACCTCTTGCATTGTCAAGTCCTTCTGAAAATGGCCCTTGGGATTGGTGGTGCCATGACCATAATTGGTTACTGATACTGCTGCCAGCTGTTCTCTGGTAGTTCCGTAATGCTTCATATGCTCTTTGGCAATTGCCGCAAACCAAATAGGTGGTGGGCCAATACCTGAAGCTGCATCCCAGTCATGGTCTATGGCGGCAATCTCATCATACTGAATCTGCCACAGCTCCGGCGTGTAAACCTTCTCACAACCAACTACCAAAACTACCTTTGCCATACCACTCTCAACAAGCCCCTTTGCTAGAAGAATACCAGTGCTACCACCGGCACATAGAACGTCAAGTCTGGCGCAGATAGATGTTGGCTTTATTCCAAGCCTCTCGGCTACAACGGGTGCGGTATTAGCCTGGCATGAACGCCTTCCGACAAAGGTAGAGGAAAAAAGCAGGCCATCAACGTGCTTTGGCGTAAGCCCCGGTAGATCATCAAGACAGTCTTTAGCTGCTTCTTGAACCATATCTAGATAGCTTGCTTGCCGGACACCAAACTTGCACATACCACCAGCAATTATTGTGGCGTTTGTATTATTCATCTTTCGTCCACCTCAGATTTATTTGAGCCAAATACCTCCTTTCCCGAATAATATGGCGCTATTTAGTGTAAAGCGGGGCATTCCAACCTCTATTACCGTTCTTAGAACCACCATATTGAATGAGCTTCTCAACCTTAGTGTAGTATTGCTGGATAACCTGCCGCATAACGCTATAACATTAAGTCAATTCGTCATAAATTTCAAGAAGTGCACAACGCGTTACATTGTGCAACTAGTCCGTTGATTCTACATGTGATCCCGGCGTAGAATTAGAGCGTGAGAGATAGCGGCACGTACGCCTTGGTGATAGCCCTGGGAGTCGGATTTCGCCTGCGAATAGGAAGACTGGGTATCCATAATTTCCAACCTGGTTATTACGTTTACGTAGGCAGCGCCTTGGGCGGATTGACTAATAGGCTGAGGCACCACCTTGGGTCAGAGAAGAAGTTGCATTGGCACATAGACTATCTTCTACGACGGGCTGCGGTGGCTCAGATATGGTATGCCATAGGGCCGGATAGACTCGAATGCAAATGGAATGCAATACTACGGAATCTCCCAGGAGCAACACCTTCTATCCCTGGGTTTGGTGCCTCGGATTGCCGGTGCTCCTCTCACCTCACCCATTTCCGGGTGACCCCGCCCTTCGATCTTTTCAAACAGGGCATGGAGCAAAACAAGTTGCCGCAAGCCCACCGACTTAACGAATTGAGTAAATGTGTAGTTGAGATGAGGAAGCGCATACGGAGGAGTATGGTCGCCTAACTAATCTATCCTTTCCCGCAGCTTCTTCCATGTATCTGTAATGAGGAAACTATCCTCCATACTATCAATCATGGTGATGAATTTCGCCATAGGAACAGAGAGACTGAGCACATCTTTAGGCAGATGGGGGCGGGCTGAGGGGTCAAACATCCCTATAACAGCTCTAGGATGTCGTGAGTCTTTTTCGAGGTACGGGTAGGACACAATGGAAGAACAGCCTGAGCCCATGGGCGTAAATACGCCTTCTGGCTCGGACTCGTCAAAGTTCACTAAGGTGAATAGGCCGGACAGGACATCGGCTTGAGCGAAGAATATGACCACTTCTGGATTATCTTCTTTTTCGAGGTTATCCCATCTTTTGAATATAATAAAAGGTGCAGGTGCTTTAAAATCAGGCCAGTTCTCCATAATCTCCTTGACCAGCTCCGGCGATTTCTTATAGCGTTCACCCTCCATCTTACCGGGAATGCCGCAGGACAGGAAGTACTCAAAATCTGGCATAATGCCTTCGGCAAAGCCCAGATATTTCCTGCCCCCAAAGCACTCCACTGAATTGGCGTTGAAGCTGAAAGAGCGCCCTTTTCTCACCTCCACCAGTGCCCCTATTACACACCTAGCTACAGACCCCGGCTTTACTAGTTCCGCTTTTGCTTTATCGCTATAGTAAAAAGTGATAGGAAGCTCGGCATTATTGAAATACTTCCTCCAGAGTGTAATAAATCTGTCTTTGATTTGCATATCCATAGGCGCACTCCTTAATTAGACCGCTTTTTCAATTATAGCAAAATTAGCTTGAACAGTAATAAAATACGAAGCTCATAAGCATCAAAGGAAAGAAGCAAGAATTCGCCAAGTAATGCATCTAGGTCGTTTGGGCAGAAGTATGGTGCATTTGGGCAAAGGCTGAAGTGAACAAAACGTCAGATTGTTAGCTATAATTTGCCGTGTCTCCTTTAGAGTATGTGGGCAAGGCTATGCTAACCGCCGACAGCCTGAGCCTTCTCTTCGCCTTTGGTAAAATCTCTCAGTCTCTCCGCTAGAAATGTCAGACGCTTTTGCACCCGGTCATTTATGGAATTCGGCTCAAAACTGCTATCTTTACGGCGTTTCCCCGCCTTCAGTCCGGTAAGCACTTCAATTCCCTCGTCAATGGTGCTCACCGGGTAGATATGGAATTTACCCTCCTCGACAGCCGCCGCCACCTCCTCTTTAAGCATCAAATTCCTAACATTAGCGGCGGGGATAAGGACTCCTTGTTTCCCACTCAGCCCCTTGGTCTGACAGGCCTCAAAGAAACCTTCAACCTTCTCGTTTAACCCGCCGATGGCCTGTACCTCTCCTTTTTGATTAACCGAACCGGTAACGGCAATGCCCTGTTTTATAGGAACATCCGACAGGCGAGATAGGATAGCATAGAGTTCTGTACTTGAGGCGCTATCTCCTTCCACTTCTTCATAGCTTTGTTCAAATACCAGTCGTGCTGACAGAGATAGCGGGATATCACGAACATATTTATCAGTTATGTAGCCGTTCAATATCATAACTCCCTTTGTGTGAAGTGGACCTCCCAACTTAGCTTCTCGCTCAATATCAATTAGTCCCTCCCTACCTACGCCGACGCTGGCAGTTATTCGGGTGGGCCGACCAAAAGAGAAATCCCCGAGGTCTATCACCGACAGGCCATTTACCTGTCCCATCTTCTCCCCCTCGGCATCGATAATAATCATGCCCTTATCTATCATCTCGTTGATGCGCTGCTGGATAAGGTTTGACCGATACACCTTCTGTTCTATCGCCTTTTCCAGGTGCTTGGTTTCTATAAGCTGCGCTTCCTCCTCCTTCGCCCAGAAACTAGCTTCACGCAGAATATCAGCGATATCGGCAAAAAGTGTGGACAGCTTTTCTTGGTCACCAGCCAATCGCGAGCTATGCTCGACGATTTTGGCTAAAGCGTCGCTGTTCAGATGCTTTAAATTTTCGCTGTTGCAGATACGGCAGATAACACCAGCATAGTCTTTAAGATTAGCCTCCGACCTGTCCATCCGACTATCAAATTCGGCCTTGACCTTGAACAACTCCTTGAACTCCAAGTCTAGCCTCAATAGTAAATAGTAAAATATAGGCTCGCCAATCACTACCACCTTTATATCAAGAGGGATTGGTGTGGGCCTTAGGCTCCTGGTCGCCGTATAGCCAAGCCTCTCGCTCAGCTCTTCAATAACTAGCTTGCCGTCACGAAGGGTTCTCTTTAAACCTTCCCAAGATTGAAAGTTGGTCAAAATATCCTCAATCCTCAACACTAGGTAGCCACCGTTGGCGTGGTGTAGAGAACCACCCTTAATCATGGTGAAATCGGTATATAAAGCCCCAAACTGTGCTTCTTTCTCAATGCGTCCAAAGAGATTATTAAAGGTAGGATTCAATTCCAGAATCACCGGCGCCCCCTTTACCTCCGAGTTGTCCACCAGAACATTAATCTCGTACTTCCTCAAAGCCTGTTTCTGAGCCAACTCCCGCATGGCGGCTAGGGGGTCTGCTCCCGAGGCTTTCGGCTCTGACTTAAACTGCTCAAAGTGCTCGATGATATCCTGCTCCACTTCCTTCAGGTGATCAACCACCTGCGGCAGCTGGCTATACTTGTCCCCTAGCTTGTCAAAGAGGTGCTTAATGGAGTAGCCGACCACCTCACGGTCGGTATCTTCCAACTGCTTATCAACGGTACTCTGCTCAGTACTTAACTTGGTAATTTGCTCCTTCATCTCGTCGGTTAGTTCCTCTTGCTTCTTTTTAAACTCCTCTTTAACCTTAGTGCTTAACTTGTTATATTCCTCCTCACTCATTGGCTGACCGTCGGAAGCAGGGATAAAAAGCACCCCTACCGGCGTAGTCCGGAGTAGAAACCCCCTATCTCTAGCCTTCTTATCAAGCATTTTGAACACGGCTTCTTTTTTCTTGTTAAAATCTTCGGTTATTTCCTCACGCCGTTCAGCATACTCTTTGCTGGTAAAAGCCTGATTAAGGCTACGCCGGGCATTATCAATGGTGCGTTCCATGTCTTTGCGCAGAGCCTCCCCCTTGCCCGCCGGCACCTCCAATACTTTAGGACAGTAGGCATCACGGAAGTTATGCACATAACACCAGTCGGTTGGGGTTTCCTTCTTAGCAGCCAGCGCCTCCATGAAGGACTTTATGGCCGTGGTTCTGCCAGTCCCCGCCAGCCCCGAAACAAAGATGTTAAACCCCGGTTTTACAATGTTGAGGCCAAACTTGAGAGCGCTGAGCGCTCTATCCTGACCTATAATACCATCTATAGGCTTTAACTCATCGGTTGAATTGCAGTGAAACAGTGCCGGGTCACACCGCTGTCTAACCTGGTTTGTATCTAATTCCCTAAGCATGGTTCACCTCCTTAGCATAGTTTACATGATATCAGATATTTGTCTGTATAACATCTATCGCAAGCAAATGATAATAGAGCTAAAAAATACCCTACTTTGGGAGCGGAGTTCAAGTTGAGCTGAATCATGCCTTGGTCGGAAGATATAAAGGTTCACAACAAGCCAGAAAGTGCAATAAACAGTCTACTTAACATCGTATAATGTTTTACTCTGCCCGTATACTGAGGAAACGGGGCATTCACTTTGGAGTCGCCGCCTCACGCACAAAATGAAGCTATTTTCTGGTGGCAAAAAGGTGTCAAACTGTCTAGCATTGGTTGTTATTAGATGGTATTCTACGCTCAAAGCAGGTAATACAAAAGTTCTTAATTGAACGTAAAATGACTCGTTGACATTTTAGCCTAGAATTTTAAGTCCGCTGCGTCTGCCAATTCCGCCACCCCGGCAAAATAATGGAGGCGACGACCGGATTCGAACCGGTGAATAGGGGTTTTGCAGACCCCCGCCTTATCCACTTGGCTACGTCGCCCTATAACTTCAGCCCACAAAAATCTTCGATTTTTGCGGGAACCCTGTATACTTTTGGAGCGGAAGACGAGATTCGAACTCGCGACCCTCTCCTTGGCAAGGAGATGCTCTACCGCTGAGCCACTTCCGCACGATAATTCTGCAAAAATCCTTGACTTTTGCAGCGCCTTTTTCTTTTGGTGCCGAGGAGGAGATTTGAACTCCTACGAGCTTACGCTCACCACCCCCTCAAGATGGCGTGTCTACCAATTCCACCACCTCGGCCCCTTTTTAACGGTTTTGCCTTTTCTTTGCTTAAGGCAGCGCCAACCACGCTTTAGCTCACCAGATAGATAGTATAAGTCTCTTATAGCCTGTCGTCAAGGCATGTTCAGTGTCGGAACGCCCTTGGGTAAGGGCCTTGAGGCTATTGACAATTTGACGGGATAGTGGTATTGACTAGTATGTGACTATAGGCATACAACAGCTATAAAAGATACTATAGTCAAGTTTGAGGGGTTTTAAGAAGGCTTCATGGTGGTTGATTGCCAGACACAAAGGTGGGCAGAATATGGGCGGAGAGAGAGCTGGGTAAGGATGCCACCTTTATCGTGGAGCTGCCCATCGGCGCCACAGAGAAGAAAGGGGGTGCGGCATGAAAAACCCTGGTGCCAGCGCCGGCAGGGTGCTGGTGGTTGAAGACGAACCCTCAATTAGCCAGGTCTGCTTAAGGACGCTTGGTGGGGAGGGGTTTGAGGTGGATATCGCCGAAAATGGGGCCAAAGCTCAGGAGAAGCTGGAGGTAGGGGACTACAACATTTGCCTTATCGATATCATGACTCCGGTGATGGACGGTAAGCGGCTCTACCGCTGGATAGTGGAGAAACACCCCAAGCTGGTGACAGGGGTGATATTCACCACCGGAGATTCGATAAACCCTGATACCGCGGGTTTTCTGGAGCAGGCAGGCCGGCCGTTTTTGCCCAAACCGTTTACCCTGGACGAGCTGAAAACCATGGTCAGGGAGACCCTGAGCCAGGCAGGAAAATGACCAGAAAACAGGGGGTAATACTCCTCGTTGACGATGAGGAGATGATAAGGCGGCTGCTTTACCAGAAGCTGTCGGCCGAAGGCTACCGCTGTGAGCAGGCGGCTAACGCCAAGCGGGCGCTGGAGAAGCTAAAAGACGGCGTGATTGAGCTGGTGATTCTGGATATAAAGATGCCGGGGAAGTCGGGGGTGAAGCTGCTGCCCGAAATAAAGGCTAAATACCCCGATACGGCGGTGATTATGGCCACCGCCGTATCTGATGCCAACACCGCTATCAACTGCATGAAGGCGGGCGCCTATGATTACGTAACCAAGCCCTTTAACTTGGATGAGGTCAGTTTTAGCGTGAGGCGGGCGCTGGAGATGAGGCGGCTGGAGCTTAAGAACCGCGACTACCAGCAGCACCTGGAACAGAAGGTGGACGAGCAGGCCCAGAAAATCCGCGCCTCGTTTTTCAACGCCATAACCGCCTTAGCCTATGCCCTGGAAGCCAAGGATGTCTATACCAGCGGCCATTCGCAGCGGGTGACGGAAATATCAGTAGCCATCGCCGAGCACCTGGGGCTGCCCAAGGAAAGAATCGAGAAGATACGGCTGGCGGGGCTGGTCCACGATATCGGCAAGATAGGGGTGAGGGAGGTGGTGCTGAATAAACCGGGCCGCCTGAGTGAGGAAGAGTTCGAGCACGTCCGCCAGCACAGCGAGGCCGGGGAACACATCCTGAGACCTATANTGGACGATGAAGAAGTCTTAAAAGCGGTCCGCCATCATCACGAACGCTATGACGGCAATGGTTACCCCGACGGCTTGAAGGGCGAGCAGATACCACAGCTGGCCCGAATTATCGCCGTGGCCGATGCCTTTGACGCCATGACCTCGGAGCGCCCTTACCGCAAGGCGTTAACTAAAGAAGCAGCCTTCGCTGAGGTGGAGCGTTGCCGGGGCACCCAGTTCGACGCCGAGGCGGCTGACGCCTTTCTGGAAGTCTGGCGGCTTGCCAGCAAGACCGCTTAGCACTCTTAGGGATTTTGCCGCCAGTAACGGGGCCGGCAAATTCAACTAAAAACTTCCGTGGTATTGACAATACTTCATAAGTGAATTACACTCAATTTCCAGCACGTGAAAAGACTTTAAAATAATACTTTGGTGGGGGGGTGAGGGGAATGATACAAGGGCACTGGAACCGCTAATTTATGTGGCGGTGGCTGGTGTCCTTTTTTATTCTGGAAAAATCTTGCTTTCTATTAATATAATAGAGTTTAAGTGAAACAATCTGCTGGTCGGGGAATAAGTAGGGGGGTGGTTTCTCAATGAAAAAGACCTTTCTAGTTTTGCTGGTAATTGCCTGTCTTGTAGCCGCAGGTTGGATTGGCTATTCACTTTTTACAGACAAGCCTGAAGGCGAAACAGAGTTCGCTACTGTTGAGGATATTTGGGTTGGTAGGGCCCTTTTCGTACAGCTAAAGCCCACCAACTCTGCGCTACCAGACTACTCATATATGGTTGAGTTATATGAAAATGGAGTTCTCAGAGACACGACAAGGGTAAGTTGGAACCAACAGGAAATAAACGTGCTCGAGGTTAAGACAGTACTTTTCCCCATAACAGAAAGTGAATTTGACGCTTACTTCTTTGAGGAGGTAAGCCATATTTTCACTGTAAAGGTGTGTGAATGAGCCTGTTGAAAATCATTATTAGCAAAATAGAAATGCCCCCCGATTCCTTAACGACTTCGGGGGCATTTTAGCTTTAAAAACTGGCAGGAGTGGCAGGATTCGAACCCGCGACCTGCGGTTTTGGAGACCGCTGCTCTTCCAGCTGAGCTACACTCCTAAAGCAGTAAATATATTAACATAATTTGGGGCAAAAATTAAGTGGTACCCCTGGCGCGACTCGAACGCGCGACACGCGGTTTAGGAAACCGCTGCTCTATCCACCTGAGCTACAGGGGCCCCTCCGTCCTTGAAGCCTTTTAGATTATAACAGCTTTGGCGGACAATACAAGCGCCCCCAATCTCAAACCTGTTTATACGGTGGACCCGTGCCGCGGTGGCATGAATTTAAGGATGACGATAGCCCCGATGATGCTCATGCCGCAGGTGACAAGGGCCATCACCTGCCAGCCGTCCATAAAGCTCTCCTTGGCGATCTGAGCCAGGGTGTCGCTTAAGGGGGTGGGGAGTTGCTGGGCG
>JGI24422J19971_10000318_pt1 | contig 26399 bp, 22 predicted proteins | sample DeeMarSWOR152_54_FD_19971 | JGI IMG/M metagenome (IMG submission 19971) | reverse complement strand
CTAGAAAGACGAGCACTATACTTCATCAGAAATTTATTCTCCAGGGAAGAAAGCATCCTTTCTTCATCTGGAGTGAATTGTAATACCTTTACTGTATATTTCCCAAGCATTTTGAAATAAATATCGAGAATATATAATATTAGATTAACTCCCCTTAAAAATATTAGAGGATGAAAATTATTGTTGCTGTAACTGGCACCTCCGGTGTTATACTCGCTGAGAGACTCTTAAGCAGTTTAAATGACCAGGATATATATCTTATCGTCTCAGATATGGCGAAGACTATAGCGAAATATGAGGGGATAAATCTGGATAGAACAAAAAAGCTCACAAGGCACTTCTATAATGAAAATGAACTCGATGCAGATATCGCCAGTTCCTCCCATTCTATTGATGGCATGGTAGTAATTCCGTGTTCGATGAAGACATTATCGGCAATTGCCAATGGTTTCTGCAATAATTTAATAACGAGGGCCGCAGAAAATATACTAAAGATGGGTAAAAAATTGATTTTAGTTCCAAGGGATACGCCATTGAGCTTGGCATCAATTGAGAATATGAGGAAAGCAAAAATTTCAGGGGCTGTAATATTACCACCGAACATGGCGTACTACTATAAGCCAAAGACATTAGACGACGTGACAAATTTCTTTGTCGGAAAGGTTTTAGATGTATTGGATATTGAGCACGATTTATACAAAAAATGGAGTAGAGAATGAGTCTCAGAGAATTTTTGAATGAAATTAATGTTGTAAGAATCCAGGAGAAGGTAGACCCATATCTGGAGATAGCTAAAATTCTGAATGAAAATGATGGTAGAGTGGTTATCTTTGACAAAGTTGAGAATTCTAGATTCAAGGTTGTTGGAAACGTGTGTAGTTCCCGCGAGAATTTTGCAAAGGCATTGGGGGTAAAAAAGGGGAATTTACTAAAAAAGATCAGTAATGCGATAAAAAAACCAGAGGAGCCAACTATAGTGAATAAAGGTGCATGCCAGGAGGTTACAGAAAAAAATGTAGATCTGTCAAAATTACCGATCCTGACCTACACACGCAGGGATATGGGCCCATATATCACATCTGGTGTTTTCATAGCCTCAGATCCCGAATATGGGATAAACGCAAGCTTTCACAGGGCATCTTTAATTTCAAAAGATAGATTGGTTGCGAGAATATGCCAGAGGGACCTTTATAAATACATTGAAAGATCCAAAAATGAGCTGGATGTTGCGATCTGCATCGGATTACATCCCTCAATATTGCTCTCGGCTGCTATCTCAGCCGACATATCGGTAAACGAGCTTACTATCGCTAACTCTCTTAAAAAATTGGAATTGGTTAAATGTAAAACCAATGACCTCCTTGTCCCTGTGAATTCTGAGATAGTGCTTGAGGGTAAGATAACCAAGGAAAGGTATGAGGAGGGGCCATTTCCTGACGTTACAAGGACCTACGACATAGTTAGAGATGAACCGATCATAGAAATCAATTGCATTACCCATAGAAAAAATCCGATATATCAGGCCCTATTACCTGCCTCTAGAGAACATGAGCTCCTGATGGGCATGCCCCGTGAGCCGGTAATCTATAACTCAGTAAATAAAGTCTGCAGGTGTAAGGATGTTCTCTTAACCCATGGGGGATGCTCTTGGCTTCATGGGGTTGTGCAGATAGAGAAGATAAACCCCAAGGATGGTAAATCAGCAATTGAGGCCGCTCTGAAGGCCCATCCGAGCATGAAACATGTAATTGTAGTAGATGATGATATCAACATACACAATCCAGAAGAGGTGGAGTGGGCAATAGCAACGAGATTCCAGGCGGGAAATGATCTTATACGGAAGAGAGAGAAGGGCAGCTCTTTAGACCCATCCGCTGGAGAAGACAGAATTACTTATAAAATGGGTTTGGATGCCACGATTCCTTTCAACAGGCCAAAGAAGAAATTTGAAAAAATATCTTTAGGGGAATAGATGGAACTAACCAAGAGAGAAAAACTAATGCTCAAAGGCAACGAAGGAGAAGGAGTCCAAAAAGCTATGGAAATCCTTGTGACTTTGGCTGAGATCTATAATGCTAGGAAAATGGTTGAAATAAAGAGCGCTCAAGTCGCAGGGGTTAGCTATAAAAATTTAGGCGACGCAGGTCTTGAATTTCTGGAGGAATGGGCGGAAGAGGGGGCAAAAGTAAAGGTCCCTACAACCCTGAATCCCGCCGGGATGGATCTGAAAAACTGGAAAAAATTAGGAATTCCTGAGGAGTTTGCGAAAAAACAGTTGATGGTCGTTAAGGCATATGAAAAGATGGGGGCAAAGCCAACATGTACCTGTACACCCTATCTCGTAGGCAATCTTCCTACTTTTGGTGATCACATAGCATGGAGTGAGTCCTCTGCGGTTTGCTATGCAAATTCAGTCATAGGGGCAAGGACAAACAGAGAGGGTGGACCCTCAGCCCTTGCCGCCGCAATAGCCGGGAGAACCCCCCTCTATGGATACCATCTAGATGAAAACAGAAAGGGGAAATTTCTTATTGAGGTGGAATGTAAACTTGACAAAATTTCGGATTTTGGTGCTTTAGGCTATTTAGTCGGCAAAAAAATCGGGAATTCTGTTCCGTATTTCAAGGGAATTCAAAAGGCAGATTCGGATCAACTAAAGGCATTGGGAGCTGCAATGGCTGCCTCGGGAGCAGTAGCACTTTTCCATGTAAAAGAGATTACTCCGGAGGCAAAATTACACAATACGGTATCGGAGAGTGCAGAGACAATAGTTATCGATAGTCTAAAGGAAGCCTACAGAGAGTTAAACGCAGAGACAGGAGAAATTGATTTTGTTGCCATCGGCTGTCCCCACGCCTCTCTCGCTGAAATCGAACAAATCGCCGATTTATTGAAAGGACAGGAAGTCAGGGCAAAATTATGGATTACAACCTCTTCCGAGGTAAAGGAAATGGCAAAGAGAAAAAGCCTTCTTGAAAAGATCGAAAAAAGTGGTGCGAACATAGTTGCAGATACCTGCATGATTGTTGCTCCTATAAAGGAGATGGGCTTAAAGAATATGGCAACAAACGCCGGAAAGGCAGCATTCTATGCCCCCGCCCATTGTGGTGTTAACGTAAGATTCGGTTCCCTGGATAAGTGTATAGAAGCAGCAGTAACGGGAAGGTGGTAAAATGGGGCTCAAAGGGAGGGTCATCAGGTCTGGAAGAGCGAAGGGTGAGGCACTAGTATCCAGAGAGCCCATCTCTTTCTTCGGATGCATTGACCCTAGCTCCGGAATAATCACGGAAAAGGGTCATGAACTGGAGGGGGAATGCATTAAGGACAAAATTCTCGTATTTCCTCACGGTAAGGGGTCTACTGTTGGCTCTTACGCCCTCTATAGGCTAAAGAAGAATTCTGCTGCTCCGAGGGCTATAATAAATGAGGAATGCGAACCTATCGTTGCTGTTGGAGCCATAATCTCCGATATCCCATGTGTTGATAAGATCGACATCAAAAAGATAAAAACGGGGGATAGGATAGAGATAGAGGGTAATAAAGTTAAAATTAATGAGTAGTGGGGAATTTTTATGTATGAAAAACAATTATATATACTCTAAAGATGAAAAGCACTATAGGAATTTTAGGAAACCTGAGAAGTGTAATTCTTTGTCACCCGCAGGGCGGGAATACTTATAGTGCTAACCCTGCCGAGGATAACTAGATACCGTTGGGGATCTGATAATTTCTCTGTGATTTCTATTTCTTATTCTATGGCTATGTGGTGTAACAGCAGCATACCATCTTGTCCCTAGTGAGGGTTCGGGTGCGATTCCCAGCATAGCCGTCTTCAGGGAGCGTTAGTGTAACTTGATATCACCATGGTGCCTTCGTTCAATGGAAGGATCGGTGACTTTCGATCGCCAGATGTGGGTTCGATTCCCGCAGGCACCATGTAACAATATAACAATATAACAATATAGCGTTACTGGGCTTGGTGTAATAGCAGCATAATTGGCTGTAAACCAATTGGTGTCGGTGCAAATCCGACAGTCCAGATATGCCCTTGTGCGAGCACGTGGCTGAGTTTCGCTCAGACACACACCCGAGCTTGCTCGGTTGTGTAGTTCAATGGCTTAGAATGACCGCCCACCAAGCGGATGATGTGGGTTCAATTCCCACTGTTCGCATCGCGTGGATAGCATAACAGTAGTGCGATCGGCTGCAGACCGATTTGTGAGGGTGCAAATCCCTCTCCTCTGCTAAAAGCACCGTCGTCCAATTTGGAAAAGGATACGGGACTTTGAATCCCGTGACAGAGGTTCGATTCCTCTCGGTGCTAAATGAGGAATGTAGTGTAATGGTCGCATAAACGTCTGTGGAGCGTTTGGCTCGGGTTCGAATCCCGACATTCCTCCATTTTTATACATAAATTCCAAGTTTTGGAAAGGTGGTAAAATGGATACCAGCACTATACAAACGGTTGTCAGAACGCTTAGATCTTCGATAGTGTTGGCTCTGTCTGACAATAGATTTTTTAGCGCCACCATTATCTGAGTTCATTTCGCTTTTCTGGGGAGGTAGTTCTAATTGGTAGAACACCTGGTTTGCACCCGGAAGCTGCGAGTTCGAGTCTCGTCCTCTCCATGCCCAGATAGCTCAATTGGTAGAGCAACTGGCTGTTAATCAGAAGGTTACAGGTTCAAGTCCTGTTCTGGGCGTATGCTCTGACAGTAGAGTATGCTCTAACGGTAGGATATGCACCCTTGGCTCTAACGGTAGGATACTGCGTTTACACCGCAGAGATCTCGGTTCAATTCCGAGAGGGTGCATCACTGTCCTGTAATTAAATTACAGTACATGCCCAAGTGGCAGAATGGTTAATGCGATAGGTTGCTATCCTATTCCTTGGAAACAAGGGTTCAGGTTCGAGTCCTGACTTGGGCGAGTTATTTGCCGGGGGGCATGGGCAGTTGGTATAATCGGATAACATAGTAGCCTTCTAAGCTACAGTTATGGGTTCAAGTCCCATGCTGCCCAACGGCACCGTAGCTCAATCAGGTAGAGTGATCGCCTCGTAAGCGAAGGGTTTGTGGGTTCAACTCCCGCCGGTGCCTTCCATAGTGGTAAAAAATCTGAGTGTATGCCACCGTGACCGAATCAGGTAAGGGAGCAGCCTTAGGAGCTGTGGGAGTAGTCCATCCAGGTTCAAATCCTGGCGGTGGTATCGGACCGGTAACTCAATCGGGAGAGTGCAGGGCTGAAGACCTTGAAGTTTTGGGTTCAAGTCCCGACCGGTCCATGTGAATTTTTAGGGTATGAATATAACATAATAATCATATTTTCACTAAAAACATTATCGAGTTAAAAATGCAAGAACTGATAATCCTAAAGCTCGGTGGCTCAGTAATTACAAAGAAAAGCGAGGAGAAAGCAGAGATAAATGAAGAAAACCTAAAGAGATTAGCCAAGGAGATAGCGGAAGCAAAAAGAGATAGTAACTTTAGGTTAATGGTAGTTCACGGTGCCGGCCCATTTGGCCATGTTCCAGCCAAGGAATATGGATTGGATAAGGGTTTACGGGATGATAGACAATTAAAAGGTTTCTCTGTAACACACCAGTCCATGGAGAAATTGAATTTCTCAGTTGTTAATTCTTTGAGAAAAGAAGGATTAAATGCGATCGCATATCAGCCATCTACCTTGGGAATCCTAAAGGATAAGAAACTGGTTTATTTTCCAACCGAGGTTTTGGAAAAATTGTTGGAAATGAATATGTCCCCTGTTGCCTACGGTGATGTTTTGGTCGATGAAAAAACCGGAATCAACATCTTATCTGGCGATCATCTGGTGCCGTATCTTGCGAGAAAATTAAAAGCAAACAGAGTTGTGATAGCAACAGACGTTGAGGGGGTCTTCAACCTGGATCCCAAGAGATACAAGGATGCAGAACTCATAAAAGAAATAACTTCAGAGAATGTTAACTCAATCCTCGAAATCGGAACATCCAAGAGAACGGACGTTACAGGTGGAATGGAAAGAAAGCTCAATGAGCTCCTTCGGCTCGCAGCTCAGGGAATACAATCGGAGATAGTCTCGGGTGTGAAGCCCGGAATACTGAAAAGAACTCTCCTCGGGGAAAAGGGCTTGGGGACCTTAATTAGGAAGTAATCAAATACTATTACAATGATTGACAAAAGAAAAAAGGATCACCTGAGGATCTCTATAGAAAAGGAGGTTGAATTCGGGAGTACCGGACTTGAGGATATAAGACTAGTTCACGAGGCTCTCCCTGAGCTGAATTTCGATGATATTAATCTGGAAATAAAGTTTCTGGGGAAGATTTTGAGTTGTCCGGTAATCATAGAGGGTATAACCGGTGGGATCTCCAATGCGAACAAGATAAATCGAGATCTGGCAGCCATAGCTGAAAAATTTGGAATTGGTTTTGGTGTTGGAAGTCAGAGAATGGCCATAGAAGATCCAAAGTTGGCTGATACATACAGGGTCAGAGATGTAGCCACCGACATTTTTTTAATTGCAAATCTCGGGGCCGTTCAATTAAATTACGGTTATGACCTTGAAGAGTGCGAAAAGGCAATTGAGATGATCGACGCGGATGCATTGGCATTACATATAAATCCATTACACGAGGCAATTCAACCGGAGGGGAATAGAAATTTCTCCAACCTGATCGAAAAGATTAATTCCATTTCACGGGAATTAAAAAAACCAGTAATAGCTAAATGTGTTGGTTCTGGAATTTCTTACGAAACCGCGAAAAGGCTCAAGGTCTCTGCGATTGATGTCGGCGGTTCCGGAGGCACCTCGTGGAGCTTAATCGAGAGTTATAGAGGGGATAAAAAAACAAAAAAAATCGGAAAAACCTTTGCAGGGTGGGGAATTCCAACCGCTGAGTCGATAGGAGAGATCTCAAAATTGGGAGTTCCGTTAATCGGTTCTGGTGGAATTCGGACTGGGCTGGACGCTGCGAAAGCTATTGCCCTTGGAGCTGATTGCGTGGGTATGGCATTGCCGATCCTTCGCGAATGGTCTAGTGGAGGAGAGAAGGGTGTGGGGGATTTCCTTGATAGACTCATAGCAGAACTGAAGATTGCGATGTTCCTAACCGGCTCCAAGGCAGTTGAGGAATTGAGGGGGAAGATTATAGAATAAGATGGAGTCAAAGTATTTTCTTCTCTTTCTGGTTTCTGTAATCCTGTTTAGTGGGTGTCTTGGTTTAGAGAGGGAAAGAGATATTTCAATCTGCGAGAAAATCCCGAATCAGGGTATCAAAGAAGAGTGCTACAGGTTGGTTGGAGAATATCAGACTGATGGAATCCCAGAACCAGAAAATGACATCGAACCGGAAGGTAAGGTTGATATTTATTTCTTCTACAACCCTACATGCCCTCACTGTGCGCGGGAGAAGGCATTTCTTGAAGAACTTGAGAAGAAACACCAGGAAGCTGAGATACATTACCTCCTTGTCTCCGAGAGCTGGAAGTTCTTTGAGGAAATGTGTGAATCCCATAATACAACAACAGCTGGTGTGCCAAGAACCTTTATAGGGGATAAGGCATTCATCGGGTTTTCGCCTAAAGACTGCGACCTCAACTTTTATAAAGGTTACGGTGCCTATGTCGGCTGCCCAAATCAGATCGAGGAAGCGATTAGATGAAATTGGATTTCTTTGACAGGCTCTTTGGTAGAGAAAAGAAAGAAAGTTCATTGGTATTAGATTCTGATGAATTAGCTCTCTGGTTAGAAAGACAAGTAAAATCAAGAAGGGATGAAATTCGTAAGGAATGTAAACCATTGATAGATGAAATATTCATAGATCTGGAAGAGATAAAGACATTAACCTTAGACCTTGAAGAATTGGAATGCCCTAAGGGGGTACCAAAAAAAGCCCGTAAGATAGTACTTACTTCTAAACCGGCCTTTGTTCAGGGAATTCTGGATTCGATGGCTATGGTAGAGGATAAAAAACCCTCTGGATATGACGAGCTGGAAAAATTTCATGAAGATTTACAGGTTGTTGTATCTTCCTTGGGAAAGATAGCCATTAGCCATGGAAGGTACCTCCCCATCGCATTTGGAGACGAGATAGAAGCCATTAGAAGAAAATCAAAGAAACTATTTGAAAGATCTAAAGAGCTTAAGGAAAGAATCGGCTCGGATATAAGCCTCTTTTTAGAGGCACTGGAAAGGCTGGATGAGATAGAAGTAAAGCTAAAGGAACTAAAGGGGCTGGATACAGATAAATCCAACCTACAAGAAAAACTTAAGAAATATTCAGAAGAAAGATCCAATCTGGAAAAAGAGATAGATTCTCTCCACGAGACCCGGGAGTTTAAAGAGTTAACAAAAACAGAGGAAGAGCTAAAAGGGGTAAGGGAAAAACTGGAGTCCGTTGAACTGGAAATCTACAACTATATAAACCCCCTGAAGAGGCCCATGAAAAAATTCAGAAAATTTGCGGAGGTTAAAGGCTATGGACCGGAAATTCTCAAGAATATCGATGGATATATGCAAAATCCCGTGGATTGCTTTCTATTGGACAAGGATGAAAATCTGGAAAATATACTGATGAAGATCAGGAAGGCAATTGAAGCCGGAGATTTTAAACTGAAGGGTAAGGATAGGGGAAAAGTATTAACCAGAATAGAATCAGCACTGAATATCGACGAAGATAAACTGAGACAAAGGCATTTAAAGCTCAATTCTCTTAGAGAAAATCTGCTAAAGAGAACTGAATCATTTTCGGTTACCGAGAAAAGAAAAGAACTTGAAAGAGATCTTGAGCACCTCGGGAGGGAGATGAAAACATGTGAGGATGAGCTCGATAAAATAGAGAAAAAAAGCGAGAATATTGAGGGGGATACATCCAGAGGAAGAGAAGAATTAGAAAGAAAACTAAACAGCATTGAAGGCTATAAAATCAAGGTAAATTGGAAGGATTAGATCACTTTTTTATCCTATTTCTTGCTTTCCTAAACAATCCAATTAACGTGAATGACTCCCTTCCAGAGATGAATGCCCTGCCTATCAGCTGCCGAAATGTCTTCTTTGCCAGTTTCGCGTCCTGTTTTCTATCGTGGACTGAATCCGCGAAGGAATCGAATTTTTCCAACAGAACTTTTTTTTCAACCGAATCTGCTTTCCTGAACTTCTTCAGTCTCCTTTTCCTTTTCTCAAATCTCTGCTTGGATATCTCATAAAGGAGAATTGCTACTGAATGGGATAAATTCAACGTAGGATATTCTTCGCTTGCTGGAATCGAAACAAGGAGATCACATGCTTCTATTTCTTCATTATATAGTCCATAGTCTTCTCTTCCAAAGACTAAGCCTATTTTTCCGTCAACCTCGAGGGCGCTCTTTAGATCATGCAAGGGCATTGGCGTTCTTAAAGGGTTTCTGTCTGTCGCTATGATTGCTGTTGTTGCTATTAAAAAGTCGAACTCCTCCCTCACAGCATTGAAATTATCAAATTTTTTAGCATTCTCCAGGATGTCTCTTCCGTGCATGGCCATTGCTCTGGCTTCTTTTCCGAGTTTGTGTGGATTTACCAAGATTAATTCATTAAAACCAAAGTTCTTCATAACCCTAGCTACGGAGCCAATATTGCCTTCATACTTTGGCTCCATAAGGATCACGGAAAAGGTTGGCATTTTATTTTATTGTTCGTTAACAAATTTATGGGCCAGTCTGGTCGGCTCCGGTAATTTATGACCCTTAAGACATTTTTTAACTACATCAATGCTGGTTTTTAATGAAATTTTATGACCCGGTGATATGAAGATTGGGTTGCATCCTTCTTTAGATTTTAGAACTGCACCTATTATTTCATTCTGGTATTTCAGTGGTTCATATTCTCCAACCTTCTCTGGAGCTTTAAAATCCCCAATCAATTTTTTCTTTGCAACACCGATCGTTGGAATGTCTAATAAAATTCCAATGTGGGTTGCGATTCCCATCCTCCTTGGATGAGCTATGCCGTGCCCATCGATCATTAGGGTATCGGGTTTTTTCCTTAATTTTTTGTATGCTTCTATGATACCCGGACCCTCTCTGAAGGTGAGCAATCCTGGAATGTATGGAAAATCCGTTTCGATCTCAGAGAAAGCTTTTTCAATTACATTTAATTCTGGAAAACTAAGAACTGCAATACATGACCTGACTCTGTCTTTTTCTGGAAATGCCTGATCCGCCCCTGCAATTGTCTTAATTTTCTCCGGAAGTCTATCCTCCAGTATAATCTCCTTTCTCAACTCCTCCTGAATTTTAATGTATTTCTCTGTGTTTATCATCGTAATACATAGAAGGGGGCAAGCCCCCTTTCTAAACCCCCGGAATTTGCTTCGCAATCGACAGCCAATGGCTGTCGAGTCTCGACACCCGATGGGTGTCGATCGCAAAATTCAATTAAAATCTGGAATAAAACCCGAATTAGCGACAAAGTCGCTAATTGGGCACAAAATTTTGCATAGCAAAATTTTTCGTGTTCTAGGTTTTCAGAGTTACACCATAATACATATTTACATGAACGTCTATATTGTAATACGCACAAAAATGAGACTTGTAGGTACAATCTCAGGGGAGGTAAGGCCGACAGAGTTCAATATCTTACTCTCAACCTCAGATATAGAAAAGGGAAGCTTTATAAAGGTAAGTCATGAGACCTATGGTTGGGTTTTAGCAAGAGTTGATAATCTAAAGAGATATGTGGACCCCAGGGGAGAGGAGGTCCTGCTTGCGGGGGCATATACAGTGGGCTATAAAAGGGACAACCAGATTTTGATTCCAAGAACACCATTTAAGCCAGAGGAAAGGGTTTATTCAGCTGACAGGGATCTAATTATGAGCGTGATGGGTTTGAAGAAATCTAAGGTAAACAATATATACCTGGGTCTTCTTGAGGGACACGACATCCCAGTGTATCTGGATGTTAAAAAGAGTATTGGAAAGCACATGTCGATCCTGGCAAAAACAGGGGCGGGAAAGAGCTATACAGTTGCTGTAATACTGGAGGAATTGCTAAAAGCCAATGTCCCCTGTATAATCATAGACCCCCATGGAGAATACTCTTCTTTAAAATACGAGAATGACGACTATGATGCGATGTTGCAGTTCAATGTAAAACCCAGATCCTATGAAAATGAGGTAACGGAGTATGCAGCGAATATTATAACAAATCCAAAGGCCGAGAAACTAACCCTAAAATCCAGGTTTTCCTTGGATGAACTGATAGAGATTATGCCCATGAGACTCAACGATAAGCAGAAATCAATAGCTTATGATGCGATGAGAAGATTAGAAAATCTAGAATACACGATTCAGGATATAATAAACGCGGTAAGATTGGATAAGAGTAAGGCTAAATGGAAAGTAATCAGTGGATTGGAAACCTTACGCAATAGTGGGATCTTTGAGGGAAAGCCAATATCAATGAAACAGTTGGTAAGGAAAGGTAATGCCTCGATAATAAATTTAAAGGGTGTGGAACCGAGAATTCAGGAATTGATTCTTGCCAAAATTGCGAAGGATCTATTCAATACGATAAAGCTTGGTGAAATTTCCCCATTCTTCTTTCTGGTTGAAGAGGCACATAACTTCTGTCCTGAGCGAGGCTTTGGTGATGCTCTATCGTCTCAGATTCTGAGGACTATCGCATCTGAAGGCAGGAAATTCGGTCTTTACCTGTGCGTTGTAAGTCAGAGACCCGCAAGGGTTGACAAGAACGTTTTGTCACAGTGCAATATGCAGATCATTTTGAAGGTAACGAATCCGAATGATCTGAGGGCCATAGGTCAATCAATAGAAGGCTTCACTCCTGGAATGGAGGATGATATCAAACAGTTGTCCATTGGACAGGCATTGGTCGTTGGCGAGTGTGTTGAACAGCCAATTACTGCAAATATAAGGGCAAGGGAGAGCAAACATTACAGCGCCGTTGAAACAAAAAAGAGGGAGGAAATTCATAAGAAATCTATAATCGAGAAGATAAAACCCGTATTCATAGAAGAAGAACTGGTGAAAGGGAAAAAGAAGATCAAACCTCCAAAAAAGAAAACAAAAATCGACAAATTGAAGTCGATATTTTTAAAGGACGAATGACTATATCTAAGGAAAATGATTTATGAGGGAGAAATAAGTGGTTTGGTGATAAAGGACAATGAGAGGCATCTACTTCTCGATATCGATAAACCCGTTGATTGCCCGAACGTTTACGATGAAAGATACATCTGCATGCCGAAAATTGGTGAGGAGGACTATAATAAATTAAGTGATGGATACGCAAGGAGAGCCTTAGATCTGAAAAAGGAGGTAATGCAGAGAAAACCCTCCGTGACGGGGAGGATAAAAACCCTGGGGCCGGGATTTGATTTTCACGCAGAGAAAAGTCTCTTTGATTTTATTGCCAATAAAGAATTCTTGGAGAAATTTAAAAATTTCTATGAACAGATAGAAGGGTCTCCTTGCTTAAATCATGTCACGGAGGAAGAGGTCAGAAAGATCGAGGGGATTGCCTCAAAGGATCCGGAAAAGATCGAAGAAACCATCGAGATGCTAGGCAGGTTAAGGGCAGAATTATCGGATACGAGAGACTGGCATGAGATAATAAGGGGGGAGGGTATAGATATCGCTTTAATCTTTCCCTACTATAACGAGCCAACGATAGTTTCCAACATAAGGGATATCTGGGATTTAATAGAAGAGGATATAGTTGATGAGGTTATTGTAGCGGACGGCTGGTCAACCAACCCCTCAGCAGAGGTTATACAGCACAGATTAGATGCCCCGTTAACATTTGTAAAAAACCCCGGAACCGGAAAGGGAGAGGCACTGGAGGGGGCGATAAAATACGCAGCATATAAGAAGATAGATCTTGTTATTTGTTTAGATTCGGACATTCTCCCGCCATTGCACACGATAAAGGGGGTTCCACCCTTACCTATAGACATAACCTGCAATTTCTTTGCGAGAACCTTCATAGATAAATTTGTAAAGATTCTCAAGGAACACGGAAGGGAAAAGGCCTTAGAAACCTTTTACAAGGCAAGCTATATGAGAGTTCCAAAATCCGGCATTCATCTGGCACCCCTGAGGTTTGGTGGGACTACCAAATTCGTCAGATATCTCTATAAGCTCGTTGGATTCAAAACTATGACAGAATGCGTTTATCCCTTAGCTGGAGAATATGCCTTTAACCCGAAATTTCTCCTTGAGAAATTATCGATAAGCAGGGAATTCCATGATCTGTATAGGGAGAAGTATCATGGAGCGACTTTGCCTAGCGGGTTTACAATTGAAAATTTCTGGAACACATTAATGGAAACAAAAGGGGTCCCGCTTGCTTTCTGCAATGTATTCATCCATCACCACATACCCAGGGGTAAGAAGGTGAAGGACGAACTGGCTTATGCAAAGCAAAGGGCTAATGTCTTCAGGGGGGGTTTCGGTGCAATGCTACAAGCCATGCCAAGAGAAGGACTAGAAAGGTACATAAACGAGTTTGATTTCGATCTCTTCAGGTTTCCGAGACCAGAGCTCAGAATAGAGTTGGAAGACAAAGAGGTTAAATCCCTGGATTTAGTCTAGGAATATGCTGTTGAGGCAAGAACATGAAAGATAAAGCCTGTCTTGCCTGTTAATAGAGAGGTACTTGGTCACAACAAACATCATGATAGCAGTATTTAAATCAAGTGTGGCTAAGTGAGTGAAGAGAACGCATGCCACACCCTGTGTAAACTGAGGTTCAGTTTTCTGAGATTAGTTTTAAAATAACCTCATTCCATCCATCTGGACCGATCAGTGTCGACTTAATCGCCCCTTTAAACTCTATGGCAGTATTATCCAGTCTTTTTATCAGAACCGGAATGTCCACGTTCCGTAACATAGGAATGTCGTTATAACTGTCACCCAGACCTATTGTCTTAATTCCCGAATCTTTCGACCTGTAAATCTCTGTTAGAATTCCAACTGCCTTCCCCTTGTCATTATCGCCGAGAATATGGTAGTATCTACCGCCTTTTGTGTAATTCAGGTTGTGAGCTCTTATGAGTTCAAGGGCTTTATCTATCTGCTTCTCAGTTCCCACTATCTTAAATGGTTCATCGTATTCCCTTCTCTTTGCCAATTCTGCAGCTTTTAGGTCAAGACCGGAGTCTTTTGATATTTCTTCAACGCTCATGTCCCCAAAGCCGAGAATTTCACACCCAGAGGCTTTTTTTATCTCTCTCAGGGTTTTCCTCAGTTCGCTATATGGAGTCCCTAACTCTATCACCTCATAATCCCCACTTAATCTTTCACTTACAGATTCATGAAAATAACCCAGGGGAATGAAGATCGCACCACCATTTTCCGATATGAATGGGTCCTCTATCCCTAATTCCTTTCTGTAAACCTCTATCTCAGTCCGGGTCTTACTTGTGCAGAAAACGAGAGGGATTTTTTTCCTCTTTATTAGTTCCAACGCGGGGAGAGCCCCCTTGTAGGAGTAATTTTCATCAACAAATGTCCCATCAATATCAGAATAGATCACAAATTTATTGGACATTTTAGAACCTAAGTGGATTCCCTTATGATCTCGCTTGATCTGTCGACATATATGCGTATGTAGGATAGAATTGTATTTGATGTGAACTTATTAACTCTATTCTGCAAAACAGATTTTAAACTCTGATAACTATATCCTACCTGAGAATCCATCTGTTTCTTCACCTCCAACCAGGGTCTGAGGAGTTTTGGTTTCTCTTTTTTTGACAGCTCATAACCCTCCTCTACGATCTTTTTGTATCTAAGTATCCTCTCTCTGTCCACTTCCTTGTTATCCTCCCTGTATGTTATCTTAGGTATTTCCTCCGCGACTTTTTCATAGACAGCAAGCATTTTCAAAGCGGTTTCTTCGTATTCACCCAGAAGTGTCTTTAAATCCACTAGTTCATCCTCAAATCCATACCTCTTGATCCAGTGGAATACTGCCATTGAAATTTCGCGAAGCATGTCATCTGCATGTTTTTCATCTCCGGGAAGATGTCTGAAGACACCAAAATCATATTGCTTTATTTTCTCAATACCATAGTTTTTCCACAGCTGACAGAGTATTGATATCTCTATGTCGTAACCATTTGAAAATTGCAGCTCGTTCAATTTTCTCCTCGTAATTGCGCATTCGCCGCTGAATGGATAGGATATTGAATCAAGACCATTGAAAATTCCATGCTTAGCCAGTACATTGAGTATCGGAATTCCAAAAAGTCGAGAAAGTCTACCACCAAGGGTAAACCCCGAATTGGACTTGTGCTGTCTAATATAGGTCGCTTTTGTAAAAAGGGTCGAAGAGCAATCATCCCCAATTTCTCCACTGGAATACCATCCCTGCAGAATTGGTCTACAGAGTCCTTTGATATAATGTTTCTTAAAAGAAACGATATCGGAGTCTATGAAGCAGATTATATCTCCATATGTCACGGGAACAGAAAACCACAGATTTGCGCCTTTACCCTGTTTAAGGGTTTCGATTTCCTTTTCCGTCAAAATCTGATGATCAAGATAAATCTTATGCAGCTCGGGATCAATCTGGTTTAAAATTCTAAAAGAAAAGTCGTACCTGCCCTGAAGTGCTCTTTGCTTTCCCTCGGGTAAAGACCTGACAAATTCGACCTCACGTTCAAACGTTCTCGATGCCTTTATGGCACAGGCAAGGAGAAATTCCATGAACTCAAAATCGGGCTTTTCTTCCTCAGTTCTTGAACCCTCGGCAATAAGGACCTCGTCAATTACTCCGTTGTCGACTAAACCGCCAAGCTCTTGGATTGTGTGAAAAACCGTTCTGTTGTATTCCCTGTCATGTTTGTTGAAGGTCGGCATTACAACAGAGATCATCACCGGTCTCTTTCCCGATTCATCAGTTACGAAATTTTCCAGCTTTAATCTTTCTATTTCCTTAACCAGAATCTGTTTGGGCTTACGGTAACTGATGATTTCCATAACATTATAGAATTAGATAGAAATGATAAAAAAGAAAGAGAAATAGATAAGATTCAGCTAACACTATGAAAAATGAGGTATTAAAATTGGGTCATCCCCACCAATCTATTTTTTCTTTTTTGCAGCCTTCTTTGCCTTCTTTTTCTTCGCCATTCATTCCACCTCACGATAATTATAAATCAATAATTTATTTCTCATTATACTATAAAAACCTAATTTTTTGATAGCAACAGAATTAATTTACAATAAATACTAAGTATATACATGCTGGAATATGAAGTAGGACTCTTTCGGGAACAGGGATTTGTGAGAAAGAAATGCCCGAGGTGCAATAGATTTTTCTGGACATTAAGCGATTCTGAGATATGTGGAGAGCCCCCCTGTGAGGAATATTCATTCATTGGAGATTCCCCGATGAGGAAAAAATTAACCTTGAGTGAAATGCGCGAGCTTTACCTATCATTTTTCGAGAGAAACGATCATACAAGAATTTCTCGCTATCCAATAATTGCCAGGTGGAGGGATGACATTTTCTTTACCATAGCATCAATCTCGTGCTTTCAACCCTGGGTTTTAAATCAGACAATTGACCCTCCTGCAAACCCATTGGTAATGAGTCAACCCTGTTTGAGATTTAACGATATAGACAATGTCGGAAAGACAGGAAGGCATCTGACCGAATTTGAGATGATGGCTCATCACGCATTTAATACCAAGGATAAATCTGTCTATTTCAAGGACCGGACAGTAGAATTGTGTCATTCCCTTTTGTTAGAACTTGGAATAAAACCAATGGATATAAATTATCTGGAGGCGGAATGGTCTGGTGGCGGAAACTCCGGGCCCTGTTTTGAGGTCGTGGTTGGAGGGGTTGAATTAGCAACTTTAGTCTTCATGATGTATGAGGATACACCAACAGGGAGAAAGGAGATGGAAATGCAGGTTGTTGACACAGGCTATGGATTGGAGAGATTTGTCTGGCTATCTCAGGGGGCACCGAATACATATGAAGCGATCTTTGATTATCTCCTGTCAGAACTCAAAAGAGAGATAGAAATTGAAGAGGATAAAAAGATTCTCTCTGAATATTCAAGGCTTGCAGGAATGATGAATGTTGAGAGTAATGCAGATCTGAATGAATTAAGAAGAGGGGTTGCGGATCGCATTGGAATCTCTGTAAAGGAACTTATAGAAAAGATATCACCCTTTGAAGATCTTTATGCCGTGTGTGATCATACCAGAGCTTTAATGTTCATGCTAAATGACGGGGGAATTGTTCCATCGAATGTCAAGGCCGGGTATTTTGCAAGACTTTTGGTCAGAAGAGCACTTAGGTCATTAAAGGCGTTAAATCTAAAGATTTCCTTGAGAGATATCCTTTCTTTGCAGGTAAACTATTTCAAGGACGATTTTCCAGAGATTATGGAGAATAGAGATGATATTCTGAATCTTATAGATGTTGAGGAAGAAAAGTACGGAAAGACAATACTTAGGGGAGGAAATATTGTTAGTAAACTAGATGAGGAACTTAAGAAAAAGGGGAAGGATACAATTTCTATCAAGAATTTAATTCACCTCTATGACTCCCACGGATTAGTCCCAGAGGTAGTGAATGAATTTTCTGGGTTGAATGTGGAAATTCCCGATGACTTCTATATCCAAGTGGCAAGCAGACATGAAAAGCCAGAGGAAGGGGAAAAGGCAGGGGAGATAAAGATTCCGAAGGTCAGAAAGACGGAGCTTAAATTTTATGAGGATTCTTACGTAAAGGAATTCAAGGCAAGGGTTTTGAAGAAATTTGATGATTATATCATCTTGGACAAGACATACTTCTATCCTGAAGGCGGAGGGCAGGAACCCGATTTCGGAAAGATAAATTCACTAAATGTTATCGATGTGCAGAAGGTTGGGAATGTTATAATTCATAGGGTAAAGGGCGACCTGAGTAAGATTAAAGAGAATGGGTTGGTCAAATGCGAGATCGATTGGGATCGAAGGCAACAATTAATGTGGCACCATACCGCAACACACATTATAAATGGGGCGGCAAGGAGGGTCCTCGGAAACCACGCATGGCAGACTGGGGCCCATAAATCTGAAGAGTTCGGAAGGCTGGATCTAACTCATCACTCCAGAATCACTGAAGAGGAAAAGAAAGAGATAGAGAAATTGGCAAACAAGGTTGTCTCTGAAGAGAGAAAAATTAATATCAGCTTTGTTGAAAGAAGTAAGGCAGAAAAAATGTACGGCTTTAGAATCTATCAAGGAGGGGCGGTTCCCGGCAAAGAGATTAGAATCGTGGACATAGAGGATTGGGATGTTGAAGCCTGTGGAGGAATGCACTTTAAAAATACCTCGGAGGTTGGAAGCATTGAGATCGTAGATACCAAGAGAATCCAGGATGGTGTCGTGAGGATAGAATTTAAAGCTGGAAAGGCTCTGGAGAGATATTCTGAGAAACAGAAGGAACTCATAGAGAAATTGGACATTGAAATACCCAAAGAAGATTTACAAAAAATCTCCTCCATATTCTCAGTACCTGTAGAAAAGCTTCCAAAAACCATAGAGAGATTTAAGAAGGAATGGAAACAGCAGAGAAAAGAGTTAAAAAATATGGAGGGAATGCTCTATAACCTTACCGGTGAGAAATATGAATTTAGTGAGAGATACAAAGAATTACCATCCGGGGACCCTCTACGTGCTTATGAACAATTATTTGAGGGATGGAAATCACAGAGGAAGGGGATAAAAGGATTAAAGGAAAAAATCCAGGGAATATTAATAAAGAAACTGAACAAGAGATTCCGGTCAGACTTTATCGAGCTAGAAGGGGTTAAGATCGTTAAGGAAATCTTTGTTGGATTGGACGTAAAGAATTTAATAGAGATGGCAAAATCTACAGTCAAGGAAAATTCTTTATTAATCATTGCGAATAAAATTGATAAAAAGGCCAATATACTCGTTTATTCAAGATCCAAGTTTAATGCCGAGGAGATCGCAAAAGATCTATCGAAAAGGTTGGGTGGGGGGGCTCACGGCAACAGAAATTTAGCTATAGGTGGTGGTTCATCAACCAAGATAGAAAAAATTCTAAGAGACTTCGAGCTATAAAATGGACTTCAACAAATTTGAAGACAAATTTCGAATGATTCACGAAAAAATTAATGATGCATTAATCGGAGAGCCAAAGAGGCTTTATGATGCCTCAAGGTATCTGACTAAAGCGGGGGGTAAAAGGATCAGACCATTACTATGCCTGTTAGCCTGTAAAGCTGTTGGTGGAAAGATTAAAGATGCCTTGGAAACGGCAGTTGCGATAGAACTCATACATACCTTTACCCTTATCCACGATGACATCATGGATAAAGATGAACTGAGAAGAGGTGTTCCCTCGGTACATAAAACCTACGGGGAATCCACGGCAATCCTCGCCGGTGATTTACTTTTTTCGAAAGCATTTGAGTTATGTGATTCAAGAGCCATTAAGATTTTAGCGGAGGCGTCGGCAGAGATATGTGAGGGTCAGGAGATGGATATGTCCTTTGAAAATAGAACATATGTAACGGAAAGAGAATATTTAGAGATGATAAGAAAAAAGACGGCCGTATTAATTAAAGCCGCAACTCAGGCCGGCGCCTTGCTCGGTAGTGACAATAAAGAAGAGATAGATAGATTGGCAGAATATGGCTTAAATATTGGAATTGCCTTTCAGATTCACGACGACATCCTAGGAATATTTGCGGATGAAGAAAAGCTTGGAAAGCCGGTTGGCAGTGACATCGTAGAGGGGAAGAAGAGCTTAATAGCGATAAAGGCAATAGAAAAACTTGAGGGGAAGGAAAAAGACAGACTATTAGAGATACTAAATAAAAAGGGAAATGCACGAGATGAGATTAATCTTGCCGTTAAATTATTCAGGGATTCCGGTGCAATCAGATATTGTAAGGCAAAGGCAATTCAATTTGTTGAGATGGCAAAAAAAGCCATAAACGAACTTCCTGAGAGTGATGCAAAGAAAGATCTGATGAGAATAGCAGATTTTGTTGTTGAGCGCAAGATTTGATTTTATTTTTATCTATCTAATTAATTTAAACCCAAAAGATGAAAGCAGTAATTCCAGCCGCTGGCTTGGGAACGAGGTTTTTGCCCGCAACGAAGGCACAACCAAAGGAGATGCTTCCCCTGATAGATAAACCAGCCATCCAGTTCGTTATCGAGGAGGCCGTGAAATCCGGAATTGACGACATTCTGATAATAACCGGCAGGGGTAAGAGGGCAATAGAGGACCATTTTGACAAGTCGTTTGAATTAGAAGAGATCCTGAAGGAAAAGAATAAAACTGATTTATTGAAAGAGGTTCAGAATATCTCAGATCTCGCAGATATTCACTACATACGGCAAAGGGAGGCGAGGGGTCTCGGAAATGCTGTATATTATGCTAGAAAGCACGTCGGCGACGAGCCTTTTGCTGTTTTATTGGGTGATGATATAGTCTTTTGCGATGTACCCTGCACAAAGCAATTGATAAACTCCTATGAAAAGTACAAATCAACGATTATCGCGGTAGACAAGATAAGTAAGGAAATGATCCAGAATTATGGGGTTGTCGACGGAAAGCCTCTAGGAAATTCGATCTATGAGGTTAAGGATCTGGTTGAAAAACCAAAGCCAGATAAAGCACCATCGGATCTGGGGATAATCGGCAGGTATATACTAACCCCTGAAATTTTTGACGCAATTAAACAGACAAAACCAGGAAAGGGCAATGAAATCCAGTTGACTGATGCTCTGAATATTCTAAATAAAAAACAGCCCATGTACGCTTATAACTTCGATGGCGAAAGATATGACTTGGGAAATAAACTGGATTACATAAGAGCAACGATCGAATATGCTCTGAGAAGGGAAGAATTTAAGGACGAAATTAAAAATTATCTAAGGGGAATTCTAAATGAGTAAAGTTGCTGTAACAGGGGGTGCGGGTTTCATAGGGTCTCATATAGTGGACCTCTTGATAGAGAAAAATTATGATGTTGTAGTAATTGATGACCTCTCCACTGGAAAGAGGGAGAATATAAACAGCAATGCTAAATTCTATGAAGTTAATATCTGTGATCCATATCTGCGGGAAATTTTAGGGAAAGAGGGTCCAGATTACGTTATTCATCAAGCAGCTCAGGTTAGTGTCAGAGATTCCCTTTCAGATCCAAGATTTGATGCTCATACAAATATACTTGGCTCTTTATCTCTACTGGAATCCTGCAAGGATCTCTGTATTGAAAAAATTATATACGCATCCTCTGGAGGAGCTGTTTACGGTGAACCCCAATATCTTCCTGTAGATGAAAAACATCCTGTAATGCCCTTGTCCCCTTACGGAGCATCAAAGCACGTTGTTGAAGATTACCTGTATATCTACAAGAAAAATTTCGATCTGGATTACGTTTCTTTAAGATATTCCAATGTTTACGGACCCCGGCAGGATCCATTCGGGGAAGCTGGAGTGATTGCGATCTTCATTAATAAATTTCTCAATAACCAGAAACCCACAATTAACGGGGACGGGGGACAAACAAGAGACTTCGTATTTGTTGAAGATACAGCAAAAGCGAATCTATTGGCATTGGAAAAAGATACCGATGGAGAGGTATTTAACATTGGCACTGGAATCGAGACATCCATCGGAGGACTTTACAACAAGCTAAAGAAGCTTTTGGATTCTAAACTACCCCCAATCTACGGCGATCCGATAAAGGGCGAGATCAGAAAGATCTGTTTAAATTCAAGTCTCGTCGATAAAGAATTGAGTTGGGCTCCAGAAAATACACTGGATAATGGCTTAAAGAAGACGATCGAATGGTTCAAATCCAAATAGAGATGAAAGAGCTGCAGATCCTTTATGCCAAAAACTGCGGGGAAGTAATTGTAGAAATTAAAAAGGTCCTTGAAGAAACCTATGGATTAAAAACAAATGAATTCAGGATCTCTGAGCCACTGGACGAGGCATATAACTCTGGAAGGGATCAATACAACGCCTCAATTCTTTTAAGACATCTGATCCAGAACAAGGAAAGAGACTTCGCGCTGTGGGTTATAGACAAGGATCTATACTGTGAGAATATGAACTTCATCTTTGGCTATGCATCCATCGGACAGGGGGCAATTTTGTCAGTACACAGATTAGATTCCACAGAGTTGATACAGAAGGAGGCAATACACGAGATCGGTCACGTTATGGGTTTGGGCCATTGTAAAAACGACTGCGTGATGCAGTTCTCGAATTCCTTAGAAGAAGCGAAGTTGAAGCCATCCACGCTCTGCGAGAGGTGTAGAGGTTTGTTAGAGAAGTAATTCTGTCAAGTGTGGATGAGATTATTACCCCTACATTTCTTATCTATTTATATATTTGTAGGTCTAATTATATCTTATGACATATATCAAGAAAAAACTCATTAACGGTAGAACGTATCCCTACCTCACGAAGTCCATCAGACTGCCAGATGGAAAGGTCAGGAGTATACAGAAGCTGATTAGAGATAAAGATCTTTCGATAGAGGAACTCGAGAAAAAGTACCTGGACTATTTCATAGAAAAAGAAAGGGGGTTATACATGGATTATGCTCTGAAGACATATGAAACTAATCCCATATTCAATAAAACTCAGATCGGGAAAATAGAGGAAATCAAGGTAGATTACCTGTATACACTAAAGAACTTCTCAAGGGAACAGTTCAGGGACGTATTCGATAGATTCACGGCAAACTTCACCTACGAGTCAAACGCCATCGAGGGCAATTCTCTAACCCTGAAGGACGTCGCAATAGTGATGTTCGATAACAGGGTGATCGAGGGCAAAGACCTCAGAGAGATATATGAAACAAGGAACTCGAGAAAGGTGATGGATTTTGTCCTCAGGAATAGATTCAAGATTCGTGAAAGGGATATAATTAAACTGCACGAGATGTTGATGAAGGACATAGATACGAGAACTGGCTATAAGAAATTCCCCAACTACATAATTGGAAGCGATGTAGAATTAACCCCTCCAGAGAAAGTTAAAGAGGAGATGGATGGACTAATTGAATGGTATCATGAAGTTATATCGAGGATACATCCGCTGCAGGTTTCTGCGCTATTCCATGGAAGATTCGAGAGGATTCACCCATTCGAAGACGGGAATGGAAGGGTTGGACGATTTCTGTCAAATATCATTCTTCTAAAAAACAAATACCCTCCCATAATAATAAGAAAAACACAGAGAGATTCCTACATCAAATGTTTAGAAGACTTTCACAGAGGATATACCCCAAACCTCGAGAGGTTCTTCTTGGATAAATACAAGAAAACCTACAGAAAGTTTTTTTCGATGTATTTAAGGTATATCAGATGATTGAGTGGGCTTTTATTAACACCAAGATTGTATAAAAGAGCACAGGATGGATGTGGATACAATTTTAACCCCCCAAAGAGGAAGTAAGACTTGAAGAAAGCCTGAAGGAGTATAACGAGAGGAAAACAACTAAACTTGAGGATGTAAAGAGGGAGTTAGGGTTATAATATTCAACATACTCTTTGACTCTCAACCAAGGAGATTCCTTCGAGAAACTGAGAAACAAATTGCTAGACGAATTCTGAGTAAGATAGAACTGCTGAAAACAGACCCAATTCCACATGATGCGAAGGGGGTGGCGGGGCGCAGGGAAAAACCGTTCAGAGTGAGTAGGAAACTATAGAATTTTATACAGAATAATTATGAAGCGAATTTAGTAATTGTTGTTAAACTTGACAAGCGCGACAGAGCTTTTAGGTTATAGTTGCACAAGATTATTATACTTCTTCATATGCACTGACACAGAAATATATTACCGCCAGACTCAATATCATGCCAAGAAGTGCGAAAGGACAGATAGGTATGTCCAAGGCCTTTGCGATGGGATTCTCCACCCCCATCATTACTGGGATAATGGAGATAAAGAGGTTCATTACACCCCAAACAATTCCTCCCATAAGTCCTAATCTCAGCCTTTTTAAGCTAATCAAGAACAGGATTACCCAGATTATAGGTAGTATATAAACAAAGACGGGGACGCCCTGCCCAAATATAAATGCGGAAATGGAAATGCCCGCCAATCCCGGGATAACTGAGAGAAGCATCAAAATTAAGGCTGTCTTCGCATTCGAAGGAAGATCTTTCCATTTCATCTTGTGTTTATCTGACAGCTATCGCCTCACCAGATAATGCAGAACGACCTGGTCTCCGTACTGGAGAATTCCGTCCAGGTCTAATTTTATTTCCTTGTCGAAGTTCTTTTCAAAGAGTTCAGCCCCTTTTCCGATCAATGTTGGAACTACTGTTATGTAGAGTTCATCTATGTAATCCTCATTAAACATCCTTTTTACTAGGCTTCCACTGCCCTCGAGGAGCATTCTCCTTATAGGTATATCATATAACCTATCCATTAGCTCGCTCAGATTTACCGCGAATTCGCCGCAGGTAATTATCTCCAGGTGTTCTATATTTTTCTTTAATTTTTCTAATTTTTTCCTCGGAGCCTCTTTCGAAACGACCAGAATCTTATGCCCCTCTCCAGAAAGGATATTTGCTTCCTCTCTTATTTCGGCCTTACTATCTATGATAACCTTATAGGGCTCTTTTCCCTCCGGCGTTCGAACCCCGAGCTCTGGATCATCGATCAGTATTGTATCAATATCTACCATTATCGCATCGACTGAGCCCCTGAGCTCGTGTGTTCTATATCTGTCCAGCCTACTAAGAAAATCAACTCCTTCCTCTCTTCCCTTTATTCTACCGTCGAGGCTCATCGCAGAATTAAATATGACTCTTGGTCGCATTTTTTAGATTTTGTATTTTTGGACTGTAATTCTATTAATATATAACCTTAAATTAAAATAAAATGCCTCTCGACGATATTATAAGGAAGTATGCAACACAGAACAGGCTCCAGTATGGAAAAGCTAAAGAAAAAGCGGTCATGGGCAGGGTTCTCTCGGAGATTCCGGAAGCTAAAAAGGATATAGGGAAATTGATGAAAGAGATCAAAAAAATTGTTTCTGAGGTAAACGAGCTTGAGATGAAAGAACTGCAGAGATACGAGTTCAAGAAACAAAGAGCTGAGAAAACGACGGGTTTAAAGCTTCCAGGGAGATTAGAGAGGGTAGTTATGAGATTTGCCCCAAATCCAAACGGACCCGCAACCCTGGGTTCCGCTCGCGGTATCGTTGTGAATTCGGAATTGGCCAGGAAATATAAGGGAAAATTTATTCTCAGGTTCGACGACACTGACCCAAAGACGAAGAAGCCATTACTAAAGGCCTATGAATGGTACCTCAAAGATTGCGAATGGCTGGGTGCGAAGCCGGATGAAGTTTATTATGCCTCTGATAGGATTCCCATCTACTATGAATATGCAGAGAAATTGATTGGTTTGGGGAAAGCGTATGTGTGTTTCTGTTCTCAGGCAGATTTTAAAAAACTCAGGGATGGAAAGAGGGAATGTTCACACAGAAAGCAATCTAAAGAGGAAAATCTGAGATTCTGGAGGGATATGCTGAATGGAGAATATAAAGACGGAGAATGCGTCTTGAGAATAAAAACGGATATCAAACACAGGGATCCGGCACTCAGGGATTGGGTTGCCTTCAGGGTTATAAGGGAAGAGCATCCTAGGGTCGGGGAAAAATTTATTGTGTGGCCGATGCTGGATTTTGAGTCCGCTATAGAGGATCATCTTCTGGGAATTACCCACATAATCAGGGGGAAGGATCTGATGGATTCGGAGCACAGGCAGAGATTTATCTACAATTACCTTGATTGGGAGTATCCAATTACGATGCATTGGGGCAGAATAAGTCTGGAGGAATTCGGAAGATTCAGCACCAGTAAATTGAGGGAATTGATAGAAAAGAAGAAATACAGGGGCTGGGATGATCCCAGATTGCCAACCCTCCTTGCTTTTAGGAGGAGGGGTATTTCTCCGGATGCTATAAGAAATTTAATGATAGGCCTTGGCATAAATGAAACGGACGTTTCCATCAGCCTGGAAAATCTCTTCTCGGAGAACAGGAAGATCATGGATTCAAAAGCCAACAGATACTTCTTTGTTGAAGATCCCGTGGAGCTTCTGGTTAAAAAGGCTCCTGAAAAAAGCGTGAGAATTCCATTACATCCAAGCTTTCCCGGTAGGGGATACAGGGAAATTAAACTAAAAGTGGATCAATCAGGGGGTATGATACTCTTTATTTCAGAGGATGATAAAAAGAGATTAAACCTTGGACAAAAAATCAGGTTGATGAATCTCTTCAATATAGAGATCAGTAAAATTGGTAAAGAAATAGAAGCAACATACCTAGAAGAAAAAAGGCTGGACGTACATAAAATACACTGGGTTCAGGATCATC
>JGI24422J19971_10000315_pt1 | contig 26490 bp, 28 predicted proteins | sample DeeMarSWOR152_54_FD_19971 | JGI IMG/M metagenome (IMG submission 19971) | reverse complement strand
CAAGACTTCTAGAATTGGTGTCAGAAGAAGGTGTTGAAATACCAGAAGAAGTTGAGAAGGCGATAGATTTAACAGACTATGCTGTAGAAGCAAGGTATCCAGGAGAAAAGGAGCCGGTCAGTGAGGAGGAATATAAAGAGGCCTTAAAACTTGCAGAAACAACTTATGAATGGGTATATGGGATCATAAAGGGGGGAAAGAGGTGAAATTCACACTAAACTGTTCTTTAATTTTTAACAAGCCGTTGAAGGGCGTTAATCTGAAGAATTTGATAAAGGATTCTTCCACTGTTCTTGCTAAAGGCGCACCTAAAGGGGAGGGTGCTAGGATAGCGAAGTCAGAGCTTAAAGGCGACAGGTTAGATCTAAGAATCACCTCAGGGAGATATGTGAGACCCCATGATGCTGTGTTCAGACTGAAGAATCTTCTGTCAGAGGAGCTCGGGAAGAGGTACCGTGTGGGGATAAGGGAGATAAAAGCCAAGAAATATAAAATCGAATTCGATGTCGAGAAAGAGCCGAAGAAAAAGGTAAGTCTGCCATTTGCAAAGAGGATCGAATTCGATGGGAAGAGGTGCGTTTTAGAGCTTCAGAACCTAAATGAGGAGTTTCTCAGAAAGAACTACGTGGATAGGATGATAAATCTCATAAATGAAAAGATAGAGAAACAATACTATGAGGGCAAGGAAGAACACTGGGAATTAATCTGGCAATCTGAAGAAAAAAAACCGGTCTGGGAAAGTAATCCAAGTGGGGAAATGGAAAAAAGAAACTGGATAATGCACCGAGGCAGGGGACAGTGGATTTTCGGTCCGACAGTGACTAAAATTGTTAAGACCATGGAGCAGATCGTTGTGGATAAGCTTCTCAAGCCCTTGGATGTGAACGAGGTTATAATTCCAAAAGCGGTTACATGGGATGTCTGGAAGAAATCAGGACATGCGAAAAACCTCTATGGGGAGATTTATTATCTATGTCCACCGAAGAGCAGGGACCCGGAATTCTGGGAGGAGGTGACAGATATCTATAAAATAACTGGGGGGGTTCCAGGAAAATTGATAAAAGAGAAAATAAAGGAGCCTATAGGGGGGGTTTGTTATGCTCAATGCCCTCCGTTCTGGCCCTACCTCGCAGGGAAAACAATAGCCGATGAAAGTCTTCCGATGAAAGTCTTCGATCGCTCAGGAACCTCAATGAGATACGAATCGGGAGGAATTCATGGAATAGAGAGGGTTGACGAATTTCACAGAATTGAGATCGTGTGGATCGGATATCCAGACCAGGTAAAGAAATTGCATAGGGGGATAGTTGAACAATACAAGAAGATATTCAACGAAATCCTCGATCTGGAGTGGAGAATGGCTTGGGTCACTCCTTGGTTCATGGCCCAGGAGGGTTTAACTGGTTTAATTGATGAGAAAAGGGAGGTAGGTACGATAGATTTCGAGGCTTATCTCCCGTATAAAGGCTCTAGAGAGGAATCAGAATGGTTGGAATTTCAAAATGCCTCAAATAACGGCGATAAGTATCCTAAAGGCTTCAATGTTAAATCCCAGAGCAAGGAACAATTATATTCCGGCTGCACCGGAATTGGCCTGGAGAGATGGCTAGCTGCTTTTCTTGCTCAGAAGGGTCTTGACCCGGAAAACTGGCCCGGGAGGTTTAGAAAGAGGCTGGGTAAGTTGCCAGAGGAGATAAAATTTCTTTAATCATCTCATAGACAAGATTCTGAGAACAAGCAAAGCAAAGACAAGAATGGACAGTATTGGATCTATAAAGCAGAGGATTACCGCCGATAATAACAGAATCAGAATTTCCGCTATATATCTCTTTGGCATGTATCTGTAAATTCTTAAACCATAGAAGAAATCCCCACTTCCAGAGATTCTCTTGCTCTCCCTGTAGTTTATGTAAAGACCGGCCATAAGCCCCATGAGGATACAGAGGGGTATCATATATATCCATGAAATGCCAAGAAAATCGAGCACGAAGGACAGAACTACAATGTATAAGATCAATGCTGTAAAGATCAATGCAATAAATTTTCTATCGAGATGCAAGATCCACATTTTACGCCTTATCGAAGATCTCCAGTTCCTCTGGATTAAGGACCGGTTTCTCGAAGTAGTCATCTACCAGGCGAGGGCATGCGGTATTGATCCATGAATCTACATTAAAAGGCAACAGGTTGTCGGGGGTTATCTCAGAGCCTATAAAGAGAAGGGCCTTTTTCCCTCTCTTTTCGATTTTTCTTTTAATCTCAATGGCCTCTTTGAGATTAAATTGCCCATCCTTGGTTGATATCAGTATACCGAAGATTTCGGCCTCCATTGCCCTCATTATTTGTCCCTTTCGCCTTTTGAGATATCTCTTTTTATCCTCCTCCAAGATAATACCGCTTGAATCTGAATACGGATTTGCAATGATCACAGGCTTATTTGTTAGAATCGCAACCCCCAGAGGATGGAATTTACCGGAGCCGATATACAGAAAACAATCGACCTTTTCTTCAATTTTTTTTGCGTTTGTTAGATTACAACCAAGGATCTGTCCACCCTCAACCGGGATCTTTCCGTTCCTTAGGAGGAATTCTCCAATTCNCTCTAATTGATTCAGATGCTGTGCTGTGGTTATNAAACCGATNCTCTCATATTTTTTAAGTCTTNNCAATGCCTTTTTCACAGAGGGCAAAGGATCCNTTTTCAGATAAGCCGGAATGAATANTTTTTTCATCTCTAGGATTAATTTATTTANNANGTTAAAAATGAGATNCAAGGAAAAAAGACCAGATTTACTCGAAAGGCTCGTANGTTNTCAATTGAGATCAATGAATAGTGCATTAGCCCGGCAGAAGACACTGAAGGAGCTATTGAATGAGGAGAAACCATCCTCGGTCACAAAAAGTAGTGATAAATATTATTTTGATAAAGAGATTCTTGGAGAGATAGGAAAAATTCTACCGAGATATAAACACTCTGATCTTAAATTGCCGATCTATCTCCATGTAGACCTAGGAGTTCCGGATCAATGCTACATAAATGACAGAATTCAAGCGGGGGTTATTAAGAAAATTGGCAACCTTGAGGAGGGGTATAGATTCAGGAAGGAAAAACTCTGGATTCCAAAGGTCATTGGAAAACAAATTATGAGAAAATATCCTTCGATAACACAATATTTCTGGCTTCCTTGAGCAGGGTTTTATATTGCCTTTACCGAGCCATCCTCTGGAGGATGTCTGTTCTCGTTATTATTCCGACTGGTTTTCCGTCATCCGTCACTATCAGCCTGCCGACATCGTGCTTCTCCATCTTTTTGATGCAGGTAAGAAGCTTTGAGTCCTTGCCAATTGTTAATACCTCTTTTATTGCTATGTCCTTTGCCTTTACATTTATCTTTCCCTTGGCTACTGATCTGACGATCTCCTCAACGGTTACTATACCCTTTAGCTTACCATTATCAATTATGGGAGCGGCATTAATCCTATTTTCCAATAGGATTTTTCCGCATTCCTTTAGCCCCATGTCCGATGTAATGCTTATCAGCTTTCTTGTCGCAACATCACCAACCCTGCCCTTTGGAATGCTTGTTATGCTGTGGGCATCAACCAATATCTCCCTCTTTGTATCGTCCCTCCCAACGACCTCCCCCTTTATCACAACACGGTTCACGGGTGTGGGGCCGATCTTTATGATTTCATGGTCCTTTATCTTTCTCGTGTCACCGATGACGCTTATTATAGCCCTGCACTCACTTGGATGGGTAACCTTCATGAAAACGATCTTCTGGGCCGAGATTCCTTCGATCTTCTTACCGTGCCTATACAGGGAAACCTCGTACGGCTTTTCAACGGGTTCTATACCCAATACCTCATATGCCTCCATCGATGGGGTATAACCCCCCTTCGGTCCCGGAACACCATCCACATAGCCCAATGCCCTCAGGGTCTGCATCTGATTTCTTATGGTTCCTGGAGATCTCCCGAGTAATTTAGATATGTCCTCACCCTTTACAGAATCCTTCTTTTTATCATAGAGCTCAATTAATGCATCCAGAATCTCCCTCTGTGCCGTTCCGATCATTTTTTATTTTTTTCTTTTTTCCAGACCTCATCGAATTTTATTTTATTGACATCAAGATATTTGAATGTTTCAGCAGTAAAGGACGCCTTTCTTGCGAGGATATTCCTGTCTTTATAGGCATTCTCCGGTATCGTTATGGTTAGGGACTTTCCAGTTTGTTTGATCCCAAAATTATCGGAATTATTGAAGCTTCTCCCCAGGAGGAATTTTATTTTATCCTCCTTGGTCCTGGCTTTTTCTTCTACCTTGACATCAAATATAAGGGTTTTCCCCGCCAGTTCTGGGTTAAAATCAATCCTCACCCTCCCACCGGCAACGGTCTGAACTCTGGCAATTTTTCCATCAATTTCTATCGGCATTCCAGGTATAGGGGTTATCTTCTGTTCCTTAAATCTCCTAATGGGTACAAGCCTGATTAAATCTGGATTTCTTTTTCCATAACCCTTTTCCGGAGGTATCTCAACTGTTTTCTCTTCGCCAACCTTCATCACCTTTAACGCTTCGTCCAAACCTGGAAGGACATGTCCCTCTCCAACCATGATGGGAAGGGATTTATAGGTTCTTTTCTCGTCGTAGATGCCCTCCTTCTTAGCTATATCCTCTCTCATTGTATCGAAGACCCTTCCATCCTTTACCTTACCAGTATAGGATATCTTAATGAAATCTGTCATATCGTAATGATTTATAATTTAAAATTAATAACTTAACCTGTTGAGATGGCAAAGAAGAAAAAGAAGTTCAGGGTTAAAGAGAAAAAAGATTCCTCAAAGTTCATGATCTATCTTATGATGGCTGCGATGCTTTTTTCTGGTTTTTATATGATTGGACAGAATCCCCCGAAAAGAGAAGATAGATTTCTACCGAGCATGGAAACATACGATGTAATACAGGTAGGTAACACTTCAATAGTGATAAGTGTCAAGGATATAACAACAGACCTGATAGCTAAACTTAATACCCCTCTCTATTTTGAGACTATCAGAGATATACAGAACACATCACTCGATGGGCTGGAAAAAATAACTTTGGAGGTGGGGAATCCAGTATTTTATGAGTCTGCAATAGAGGGTAAAACCTATCTATTGTTTATATTCACATTCGATGAACTTGATGACAATAGAACGGATTCTCTAAAGAACATATTGAATAGTAAGTTGGGAACTAATAACTATGAACTCCTCGGGGGGTGTATAGGAAGTCTGCCGATAAACATCTCCGGTCCCGGGACAGATAAGGTGTATTTCCCATGCGGGTTTGATACAGAGATAAATGACTACTTCAGAATATTCTTACTAAAGAAAACAAAAGATGGCCTATTTGAGGGCATGACAAGCTTCGTGGAGAAGAAGATCAGGGTTGGACCCATTATCGATGCAAATGTAGTGAACGTTACCGATATTTTAGCTCAGGGGGTTATTGAATCCGATTTCTATCCCGATAGATTGTATAAAATTAATATACGCGATATAGAACTTCTCTCTCCTAGAGTTCTTATCAACAAAACCTTGGAGGATGAAATTTTAGAGGGAATAACTTCGCTTCAAGATGTGGATGTCAGAACGGAGGATAATAAAACAATCATATCATTTAATAGCTCCCATGAGAACATTACAAAAATTCTGGAGATGGAGAATATCTCCTATAACCTAGAAACAGGCTATCTGGCTTTTACCGTTCCGGAAAACGCAAATGTTTCTTTTATAAATTACACATTAAAAGAGAGTGGAATAAGCAATATAACCCTTAAGAAGGTTGGATTCGTATCTCTGCCTAGGGAGGTGATTATAGACGGTAAGCTCGGTACTATTCCCAACAATGACAGATTTAACGCCCTATTAAAGATTGACACAGAAATTGGTGATAGGATCAATGTTTCCCTAAGCACCCTTGGATATGGCGACCAGATCTTCATCATGGGTGCCGAGGAGGTTTAATATCAACATACGATTTATAAGAAAAGAGGCAATAACTAAATGGTGTTAAAATGGGAGAAGTGATGTATGGGGAATTTTTCCTGATCGCTCAGTTTATTGCTCTATTACTCTTTATTCCCGTCTTTAGTTACATGGTGGAGGTATATAAACAGGAAAAGAAGTGGAGATTGTTTACCATGGCGTTTGGATTTTTGCTTTTGTCAACCACATTTGCGATCATACGTGAGTTTTATCTATTCGAGGTCTTTCGTCTTTCAGAGCATTGTAGTATATTTATAGCAAGTGTAGTCTTTGCTTATACCTGTTATTACAGCCATACCTATCTACGTAGCAGTGAGGTGAAGTAGATGGCAGAAATAACCATAATAATCATAAAAAGCTTGGAGGCATTATCCTTTTTGATAGCACTACTCTACAGTGTGAAAAACTATAGATTAACTAAGAATGCATCTAATATCTGGCTGTATGTGTCCTTAGCGATGCTTTCTGCTTTTGCACTCTCTCTTGTGAGAACGATTAAAGAGTTCTGGTTCCTCGCTGAGTTTGAAATCATAAAGATAGAATTAATTCCACTTATTATATCCTTTTTGCTGGCTGCAGCAGTTACAGTTAGAAAAGAGAGGGGGCTGCCCTGCATTACCCCCATACCAGAGCCCACTGGAATGACCTATTGCGGTATTCCATATAGTGAAGTCTATATAGAGGATTTAGAAAAACAAAAAGCAGCAACAGCCGCGGGTAAAAGAGAAAAATGTCCAGTTAGAATTTGTGTTGAAGAGAGAGGAATAAAAAGTTGTCTTGAATGTCCCGAATATACCGAATGTGACATACGAACGAAAGCGATCGATAAATGTCAACTATTTACATATAAATTAAAAAAGGGACATGTTTATCTTAAAAAAGAAGAAAGACCCGATGGGAGTTTTGAGTTGTTCGTGGATTTGCTTATGCGTGGTTTGCATGGACTATGTATTACGCGGACGAAACCAGAAAGGATCAGAAAAAAATATAAGATAGAGAAAACACCGATCGCGTGGCTGACGGAAATGCAAACTACCGAGGAATTGGCTATTTCACCCCAGCTTGAACGATTGCTTCATATGATAACTGACTTTATCGATAAAAGTGGGGATAGCGTCATACTCCTGGACGGATTCGGCTACTTAGTCCACCATAATAATTTCAGGAGGGTACTCCATTTCCTTCATCGATTGAGAGATAAGATAGCTATGAGTAACTCACGCCTGATAATAACCATCAGCCCCTCAACCATAGGGGAAAAGGAACTGAAGTTGCTGGAACTTGAGGCGGACATAGTTGAGATATAATGATACAATTTAAATTTAACCATACTTATATTTTATTAACCACAGATTAGATGGTGATCTAAATGCTGAGACAATCAATCCCAGGATTTGAGAGGATAATGCAGAATGAGGAACCAAAAAATTCCATTATTATTGTGGAGGGTCCACCGGGAAGTCTGAAATCTGCATTTGTATTTACCGCTTTGAACAACCACGCAAAGGAAGCAAATACCAAGGGGCTTTATCTGACATTGGAGCAATCAAAGGAAAGGCACATGCTCAACTTGAAGAACATGGGTCTCGTTATCGATGAACACGGACCGGTGAAAGTCATCGATTACGGGTATTCGAGAAAATTGGCCAAGCTGAAAGGCATGGTTGAAGGTCTAGAGTGGATCATAGATTCGATAAAAGAGTACAATAAGAAGCATAGCGAGGTGTTTTCCTGTCTCGTTATAGACTCTCTAAATGCGTTATATACAATGGCAGGGACATTGAGGGAAAGAAGCGATATCTACTTCTTCTTTGAGGAACTGAGAAAAATAGAGGGGACAATACTTATCGTAGCGGAGATGCCCTCACATCCCGAGATGGGGCTTGATGGATTATTAATGGGTGCAGAGCTGTTCCTCTCCGATGGACTGATCGATCTGGGCATGATAGAGGTGGACAGTAAGGTAGGGAGATACATCCAGATTAAGAAGATGAGGGGGGTAAAACATAGTCTGGACAAGTATTCCATCGGTATAGATGAGGGAAGGGGTGTCGTGGTATTAGAAGAGTTAATTGTGTGAAAATTTGGTTATCCATTCGCAAAACTTCTGGAATCAAGCTTTTCTTTCGAAAAGAAAACCTTGACCAAAAGAAAGGAAAATTTCTTCAAAATTTTCACTTCCTGTCTAAATTTTTGCTCGAGCTTTTCTAAAGCTCGAAAAGAAAGGAAAATTCCTCTGGAATTTTCAGCCCTGAATCAACCATTCGCAAAACTTCTGGAATGCCTTTTTTCTATGAGAAACCTTGCCCTTTAGCTCTGGATCCTCTGCAAATGTTTTTTCATAACCAGTTGGAATAAAAATGGGGTCGTAACCGAAGCCCTCACTGCCTTTCTTTTCATCTGCTATCGAACCCTCGACAATGCCCTTAAATATTTTCACGCCATTCTCATCGCAGTAACCTATTACAGAAACAAATTCTGCCTTTCTATTTTCCTCGCCCTTTAATAGTTTCAGAATTCCATCGTTTCCGATCTTCTGGAATACGAAGGCAGAGAATGAACCGGGAAATCCATTCAATGCTTCAATGAATAAGCCAGTATCCTCCACAATTACGGGCTCTTTAATTCTATCAAAAACAAATCTAGCCCCTTCCTCTGCAACTTTTGAAACATCCTCATCCCTGATCTCAGGATATGCATGTTTAATCTGAACGAATTCTATGTCGAATCTCTTTCCTACTAAATTCCCTTCCCTTACCTTGTGTGGGTTTGATGTTGCGAATTTGACTTTTTTCATTTTTTTTTGTGTTAGTATCTTAAAGGTTATCTTGCAGGTTTTTGATAGCAACTATATTCTCTTTCAGACCATTCAAAATCAATTTTTTCTGTTCTTTGATCAAATTCAACGCCTTCATATGAGTAAAATATATTGAAGTAAAGATCACAGACATAATCATCTAGATTATCGCCAATACACTTTGCAATATCATCCTCAAAACCTATTACTATCGTACTTGACATCTTCTCATCAGGCATTATAACATTACTTTCGAACACCTTGGCTACAACCTTATTATCAACCTTGGTGAATCTACCCTTGGATTCATTTAAAAAACTGGGGAAATGCCAGAAAATTTCATCTGTCTTTGTATTTCTACATTTATACATGCTCCAAACACCCTTTATATTTAGTGGTCCACTGCCAGCATTTACCAAGGTTAATGTAAATGTTTCATTCTCATGAATAGATAATGTTTTGGATAATGATGGAAATGTTGCTATATCTTCACCCGTACCAAGGCAGTAGTCGGATTCAGGTTCAATAAATAAAACAGGCCGGGGTGTCTTGGATTTCTGTAAATTAAATAGTTCTCTACTTATGTTTTTCTGGTCATCCATTATCGCAGTTTGTCTTTCATTTATTCTGTTTTGATTTTCCATCGTAATCAACTGAAATATTGCAACAAGAAATAGGAATAGTGTTAGAATAGCCATTACAGCGCCAGAATGCTTATCCAAAAAATGCACAATATTGCGCAAGGAGTATTTATTTTCAGTGCCCTTGCCCAATCCTTTATCCGATGCTTCCTTTTTCTTTTCTATTTTTTCTCTTTTCTTCTTGTTTAATGTGATAGTTTGCTCTTTAGATCTTCCCCCTTTAATTCCCCTAGTTTTTTCATTATTTTTGGTTATTTTCATTTTTTCATGAATTTACCACCAACCTCCGCCTCTTATCATGATTCCTCATCACCCAGCAAAAACCTCCACAACGGGATGTAATCGATATTTATGCTATTCCTGACCTCTTTTTTCCCTAGATCCTTCGTTATGACAATCAATTTCTCTGCCTCAAGTTTTTTTGCAATTTTCAAAGCACCCTTGATCTCGGGATGTTCACTGTATTTCACCTCAATGGGAATTCCGTTATGGATGAAATCTACCTCATAGTATTTTCTCCAGAAGAATTTCGCATCAATCTTATTAGCGATTAAATTCTCAACCAATTGTGGAAGGATCCGAAAGATTTCGTGTTCAAAATCGAGAAATGCGAGAGTCAATGCTATCGTGTTTGGATATGCCTTTTTTGCCTTTCTTGCTCTGGCAATCGGGCTTCCCCGGTAATTGTAGATCAATTTTATGAGAAATGCCTTTTCTAAATAGTTTATATATTTTGACACGGTCTGGTAACTCATGTTTAAAGCAGAGGCTATATTTCGGTATTCTATTAAACTCCCCGGTTTTCTCGCAATTAAGGCAAAAATCTCCCTCAGGAGTTCTGGTTCAGCTATATCGTAAACTCTCGGTATATCATAGAAAATTATTTTTTCTATCACGCTATTGATGTATTTTTTTGCCTTTTCAAAATCCCTCTCGTGAATTATCTCGGGAAATCCGCCTCTGACAAAAAAATTGTTTAATTCCTTTTTTATGGTTGATTTCTGGATTATTGGATCTTTTATTTCTATGCCTTTCAGATACAGAAATTCATCAAAATTTAAGGGTTTGAGCTCGAATTCGTATATCCTGCCGGCCAAACTCTCCTTTGTCTTTCTAAGATACAAAGATGAGGAGCCAGAGACTATGAATTTTATTCCTTTATCGAGATCATAATACCTTTTGAGTATAACCTGCCAGTCTTTGATGTGGTTTATTTCATCGAAGAATATATAAACGCTTTTTAGCTCTTCTTTGAGTATCTCGTCCTCATAAATCGTCAGTACCTTTTCTATAATCTCAGGATCTCTTGCAAGTATTTCGTCAAAAGAAAAATACATGATCCTTCTTGCATCCATTTCTTTTAACAAATGATTTATGAATTGAAGTATCAGTACAGTCTTTCCTACCCTCCTCAGCCCGATTACTGCTATAATCTGTTTATCCACCTTGTATTTTAGAATTCCTCGGAGGAGTCTTCTCTCCCTAAAATCCTCAATGGCCTCTATCTCCTTCCCCTCCCACCAAGGGTTCTGCCTGAGGATTCTGTCCAGTAATTCCATATTTAATTAATATATTTTTATATTTATAAATACTACGATTGATATATTTCCAATTTTATATTAATTACGATTAATATAAAACAAATTTACAGACCATTACAAAAATTCTATGGGATATATAAAGAACAAAGAAAAGAATAATAACTATAGATGAAATATATCGTTGTGACCGGGGGGGTTTTATCTGGGCTCGGAAAAGGGGTTACCACTGCTTCTATAGGGCGGATTCTCAAGGATGGGGGGTATTCTGTTATTCCGATAAAGATTGACGGCTATGTTAATGTCGATCCTGGAACAATGAATCCCTATGAGCACGGTGAGGTCTATGTCCTGGATGATGGCAGTGAGACTGATTTGGATCTGGGACATTATGAACGCTTTCTTAACACAGATCTTACGGGGGAGTCCAACATTACCACGGGTATGATTTATAAAACGGTCATAGAAAAGGAGAGGAAGGGAGATTATTTGGGGAAGACCGTTCAGATGATCCCTCACGTTACAGATGAGATAAAAAAAAGGCTGAATAGGTTTAAGGCTGATGTTGTTCTCATAGAGGTGGGGGGGACAGTAGGTGATATTGAGACTATGATGTTTATAGAGGCTTTAAGACAGATGAGTAGTGAACTAGAAAATGACTTCCTATTTGTCCATCTGTCGTATGTTCCTGTTATCCTATCAGGTGAACAGAAGACAAAGCCGACCCAGCATTCTGTTAAGGAATTACAAAGTCTAGGAATCCAGCCAGATATCGTCATCGGAAGGTGTGAGAAAGAACTCGATAAGAAAACGAAGGAAAAAATTGCACTGTTCTGCGGTGTTAGCGTAGAGGATGTTTTGTCAGACCCGGACCTAGATGATATCTATGACCTCCCGGTAGTGCTCAAAAGGCAGAATCTGGATAACATAATTATCAAAAAATTAAATCTGAAAAGGAAACCTTCTTATACCTTTAAATGGGAACACTTGATAGACAAACTGCATAAATATAAACAAGAGGTAACCATCGGGATAGTCGGTAAGTATACTGCTTTGGCGGATGCTTATCTGAGCATTAAAGAGGCTTTTAAACATGCAGGGATCGTTTCCTCGTGCAGGGTAAATCTGAAATGGCTCGAATCCGATGAAATTACCCCTGAAGATCTTCGCTCTGTTGATGGAATTCTAGTCCCTGGAGGCTTTGGGCCAAGGGGTGCTGAGGGAAAGATAAATGCGATAAAATACGCCAGAGAGAATAACATACCATTCCTTGGAATCTGTTTTGGATTTCAACTAGCTGTCGTTGAATTCGCGAGAAATGTCTGTAAGCTAAAGGATGCAAATACAACGGAAGCGGATCCGGAGACAAGTCATCCAGTTATAGATCTAATCCCGGAACAGAAGGACATCCATAAAAAGGGGGGGACCATGAGGCTCGGTGCGTGTCCATGTATCATAGAGCCAGACACATTGGCTTACAATCTGTATAAAGAAGAAAAGATATTCGAGAGGCACAGACACAGATGGGAGGTAAATCCAAGTTATATAAAAATTTTGGAGGAAAATGGATTAAAATTCTCGGGAAAGTATCCAGGCAAAGATCTAATGGAAATTGTTGAGCTCCCGAGTCATCCATATTTCATAGCATCTCAGTTTCATCCGGAATTCAAATCAAGAATCGAGAAACCAGCACCACTGTTCGCTGGTCTGGTCAAAGCTGCTCTCCGGAGAAAATAACTCTGAGCGATATATATTTAAACCAGATTGAACTAATTCTTTTAGATGGAACTCGAAAACCTTACTAAAAAGGAGAAATTTAAGCTGCTTAAGCTTTTAGGATTATTTGTGATTCTGGGAATTTTCTTATTTTATATACTTCCCACTTATGTAAACTCCGGTCAGCTGCCTATCTGGACGCCGTGGATAATTCTAGGTACTTGTGCTATTGGATGGTTTGCAATTGAGCTATACGTTGAAAAACCGGATTCAAAGAGATTGAAGAGGGTTTTGTATGTCGGAATCTTTTTAATGGTGTACGACTTTGCTTTTGAGAATTCGGGTACATTACTCAGTCTATGGTACAGCTCCAAGAGCTTAATTCCCGTGTGCGTTCCAGTTGAATCAACATATGCTGCCTGTGTTCCGATAGAGGTCATGATGGTCACCCTGTTTGGTGGAGCTGCATGGGCCTTGTATATACCGAGAAAATTCAAGCTAACGTATAGCATATTGGACATACTGCTTATTGCCACATTTGGAGCGCTCGGAGAGTTCGTTTTGATCCAGTATGGTTTGATGCACTACCTCCAATGGTGGACTACTCTCCATGCATTTGTATCCTACATGGGCACGTGGATAATCCTACACTTTGTGAGTTACAAGATTTTTGGATGAAGCTGTAGTTGAATGATTATCTTGTGGCTCTTTCTTTTTTATTCTCACTCTTAATTTCATAAGAAATTAACTATCAATAATGTATATTAAAATGGAAAAGTGTCCGAGTTGTGGCAGTAAAAGAATAGTAAGCGATCATGTCCACGGGGAGTTGTTCTGTAGAGACTGTGGTCTTGTCATAGAGGAGAAGCTCTTTGATTTTGGCCCCGAATGGAGGGCATTTGACAGGGAGGATATGGACAAAAGAGCAAGAACCGGGGGCCTGCTTAGATACGGGAAATTGACCAAGGGTTTGACCACAGAAATTGATAGATATGACAGGGATATAAAGGGAAAGGCAATCCCGGTGGAGAAAAAGGCAAAATGGTACAGATTAAGAAGATGGCAAAAGCGAGCCAGAATGGCAACCTCCTTACAGAGAAATTTATCCATCGCTCTACCTGAGTTGGACAGGATGTGCTCATATCTGAATATACCTATTAATATAAAGGAAGAGTGCGCAAGGTTATATAGAAAAACCGCCGGGGGGGGTTTGGTCAAGGGCAGATCAATAGAGAGCATGGTTGCCGCAGTAATCTACATAATAACAAGACAGCATCACTCTCCAGTAACCCTGGAGGAGTTGGAAGAGGTTTCAGGAAAGACGAAAAAGGACATTGGAAAGAGTTACAGAAAGATAGCTCAGGGCTTTAATCTGAAGATACCAACCGCTGGGGCCATAGATTATATACCAAGGCTTGCTATCAAACTGAATGCCTCTGGAAGGACCCTGGCCAAGGCAACGGAGATCGTGAAAAAAGCCACAGAGCTCAGTATTATCTCCGGAAAAGTACCAATAAGCGTTGCTGCAGCGGCAGTATATCTCGCAGGTCATACTTTAAAGGACGAACATATACCGAAAAAGATTAAAGGCCTTCTGGGGACTACAAAGTCAACTATTCAGGAAAGATATGATGACCTGAAAAAACATGTTCTGGAGGGAGAAAAATGAAAAAGATAATGAAAAAAGACCTGATAACGATAGATAAGGACCAAAACCTAGGAGATGCGCTGAGATTGATGGGGAAAAAGAGTATATCCAGATTGCTAGTAACAGAAGACGGGAAAATAATTGGGATTATAACCGAGGAGGACATTGCAAATAGACTTGGAACCGGACGGGAAAGAAAGCTAAAGGCATCACACATACATGTCTCTGCAGCAATGACGAAAGATCTTATTGTTATTCCAATAGATTCCAAGATAGAAAACGCCGCAAAAATCATGCTGGAAAATAGATTTTCATCATTACCTGTTGTAGAAGACTCAGAGATCATTGGTTTAATAACGAAAACCGATCTGGTAAAGAGCCTAAGGAAGTCGAAAAAGACAGTTAAAGAGTTCTATACAAAGAATCCAATACTCGTAAATCCAGCAGACACAGTAGTCTCTGCCAGAAAAGTGATGCTGGAGCATAACGTTCATAGGCTTCTTGTAACAGATAGGGGTTTGTTGGCGGGAATTTTGACGGAAAGAGACCTCGCCAGAGGCCTAAAAACCTTTAGAAAAGCATTGGATAAGGACGCACATCCAGATATCCGTGGTCTAAGGGTAGAACACGTAATGACCAAAGAACCAATAACAATTAAACCAGAGACAACCGTTGGGGGGGCAGTAGAGATAATGCTAGAAAACGGGATATCAGGCATCCCGGTAATCACGAAAGAATTTGGAATTTTAACGAAAACAGACTTGGTAAAGGGAATCGCGGATGGTGAATTGCCATAATCTCATGAAAGAGGGATAATTTTGTTGACTTCGCGAAGCGAAGTCCTTTTTCTTTCGTCCACGTTTCTTTTTTAAAAGAAAGGTGGGATCAGATCTCCTCCGCCATCCCCTGCTCTATCAGAATCCTAGCTGTGTCCTTGGGCAACCTTACCTCTTCGTTTTCCTTGAAAGGACCATAATGAGCCATATCCGATCCTATTATCGCCGGTAGAGGCTTTATTATTCTCACCCGTATCTTTCCGTCATCTGGCTCTTCCTCCTTCCCTTTCTCCGGAACCCCTTCTAAATTCAGAATTTTATCCCCGTATTTGGAAAGTATAGCAAGGATCTCCTTGTACATCTCTTCTTCAATTGAGGTCATATTCGTCGGAGGGGTACTTTCCCCGGTCCTGGAAGCCAGCCTGAGAATCTTGCCCCTCCTCAGAGCATATATTTCTCCGGCGAGCTTCAATGCTGAATCCCTGTACTCTTCGTCCAGCTTCGAAATCAACTTTGATAGATCTGAGTAGAAATCCTCTGGGACCTTCTGTAGAGAAGGCAACCTCTTTTCTGATCGATAGATACTTTGAAGATCACTGTAGTTCAATGCCATTTTAAGTCTGATTATCTTAACTTAAGTTATCACCAACATGCGTAATTTTTTCAGTATACATTAACATTCTGGTTCTTGAAGGATAAAAATCTTCAGATAACAGTCCGCTGTACCTGCTGTAGAAATCGGGTATATAAGCTATGATTCCTATTCTATCTATGGACATTACAGATGCCCTTCTGGGTAGCAGACCTGCACTCTTTGGAGTTATGCTTTTCACAAATAGAGGATAGGCTTATACTACACATACACCAAAGGTGTGCAGAAGCAAATGTTGAATTGCTGAAAGCAATTCAAGTTTTTGATGAAACTTTTTTTGAAAAAGTTTCTATTATAATTAATTCAGAATTATAATAGGTGATCCAATGGGCAATGAACTCAGGTTTGGGGATAGCATTATCGAGCCAGACATAAGAATGCTTAGTGATATGAAGGAGGTAATCTATGACCAGGAATGGTTGAAAAATGCGCAAGATGTTGAGCTCTATTACATGTACAGGGATCTCGCATTAAATGATACGGACAGGGGAATACTGAGAAATAAACGCCTTAGATATGACATAACCATGATCCCCCCCTGTAAGCTGGGGAATGAATTCGTCAAGACAGCCGGCCATTATCATCCGAAAGTGTCTGGAACAGATCTATCCTATACTGAGATCTATGAGGTGTTGGAGGGCAAAGCCCATTACTTGTTGCAGAAATTGGAAAAAGACAGGATCACGGACGTAGTCCTGGTGAAAGCAGAAAAGGGTGACAAGGTCGTTATTCCCCCGGACTATGGACACATAACTATAAACCCCTCCGAAAAGGAATTGAGAATGGCAAACTTTGTCAGCGATAAATTCTCGTCCGTATATGAGCCAATTAAAGAGAACCACGGTGGGGCATATTTCGAACTCATTGATGGAAATTTTATAAAAAATGAAAACTATGAAAAACTCCCGGAGCTGAGATTTCTAAAAGCCAAGGATCTCAAAGATTTCGGTATAGGGAAATCAGAATGGATGTATTCCCTGATTGAAAAGCCAGAAAAACTGAGGTTTCTTGATAGGCCTCAGGATTTTATGGATCTCTTTGAATTTGTTCTGGATTAATTTTGAGATTATATCGCTTTTTACTTCGATTTTGATTTATTCTGAGCAAGCTCCTTGATTGTTTCATAAGTCTCAAATTCCGGGGCGAGAGAGTCGTAAAAACTAGATTTCCCAAAAGAAAATATTTTTGTATCATATCCCATCCAACCGCCATGAACAGGATAAATGAAGTTTATCCCTTTCTCTTGGAAGAATTCATCTGCTATCCCTAGAAACTCTCTCTGCTCCCCTGTGGTTAGATAGTGACTAAAGACCCCTAAAGGATCCCTAGTACTTACTGCCCAATCTATAAATACAAAGAATGGAATATCTCCTAACTTCTCCTTGACTGCAGTTGTAACAATATCCCAGTATGTTCTATTTAATTCCATTAAATAAACTTCCTTAGATGATGGGCTTGCGGTAATGAAATCAAGATCTGGCCGGGGATAGGGATATATAATAGAACTACCCCATGATCCGATATAGATATGCTTTCCTTTTGACTCACCATATTTGTGGATTTCATCAACCATCTTTGAAGCAGCCTCAAAAGACTCTTTTACTGCTGAATGATTCAAATCCCTGGTTATTTTTGCAAGCATTTTCGCCTGTCCGAATAGCATATCAATCCAGATTGCATCAGCACCACAATCTATCTGCTTTTTTGCCCAACTTAAGAAGAGTTCCTGGAATTTTTCGTTGGTGATATCCGGGTAATAAGAAGACACTTGTTTGGGGTCATATTCCTCTCCCCCTTCTATCCACCCATGCCAAATAGCAAACCTCTTTTGGAAATCTTCCTTAGATTCTGGAATACCCCACTTTCCAGGGTCTAAGGCCATCTCCCAAGTTTCCGGGTATTCTATAAATTCTTCGGTCATGGGATTCCAAGCAAATTGTGTGACGCGCTGAGCAGGGATTGCCCCACAGAATATAACATCAGGGTTATCCTTCTTTATCTCGTTTATTGCTTCTCTAAGCTGCTGGTAGGTATAGCCTTCTTTAGCCCTTCTTTCTGTATAATCTAGATACCACTCTGGATAGCCCGGCGGTATTTCTGTAACATCAGGGGATTCTGGGCAAGGAGACCATCTCCACCAACCCCTGAATATGAGATCGGTTCTTGTTTCATTGAAAATTTTTAGGACCTCAGCGGGGCTTCTTCCAATGAAAGCACCATCTGTTACATACTCATAAAGAACTGCGACCCTAACCTCTGAAAGATTCCCTGTTTTACAGTCATCATCTCTAGCGGAAGTGCATCCAACAGGGCATAAACCATCCCCAGAAACGCAACAATCCACAGGGCAATTGTGACCGTCTTCACCGGATTCACAAACTCCGTTGCCGCATACAACTTCCGTATGACTTTTGACTTCTTCTATCACATCTTTATATGCACAAAATGGGGAGGTTCTTCTTTCGTTGTGAAGAGCGGTTTTATAATCATCTATGTATTGTGGTAGGTCATGATATGCCACATAATCTGGATATAAGATAAATTGGGTCGAATAGAATGGTTCGATAAGTTCTACATTATGGTTTTGAGCGTAATAGGTAATTACCTTAATCCACCTTAAGTCCCACCAGGCCCTTTTTGAATCAAAAAAACCTCCATCATATCCAGCAAGTGAAAGCCAAGTCTCTTCTATTGAGACTTTCTTTCCATAAGAATGTATTAAATCAATTTTTTGTCCAATTATATCTAATCCTACCACAGAATCTTCTCTTCCCCAGTTTCCATAAATGTCAAATCCAATGATGTCTAAGTTAGAAATTTTTACAAAATAATCAATAAACTTCATTTCCCATTCATTGTTGATTACTGTCACAGTCGTTATTACATCAGGATCAAGACTCTTCGTCAAATTACAGATTATACTAACGTGTCTTTGCCACTCTTCTTTTGACATATGAAAACCATACGCCCATTCTCGAGTAGCTGGTTCGTGAATAATTGAATAGTAATCAGGATGCCACCTTTTGATTATGTATTCGGTTGAATTATATGCCAACTCATGATATTCTTCTTTTGTCATATCTTCCATTCCTCCATCATACCATATTTTTAATGTTATGTTTCTCTTATGTATTTCACTAAAAACACGATCTATTCTTTTAAGCTCAAATTCTGAATATTGTTCTGGAGCCCTCACATGTATGGTGATCATATCTGCACCAAGTTCATCCGCCACATCCAAGAATTTTAGATCGTCACTAGAATTAGTACCGGGGATCAGAAACTTGTTACTAAGATGTGAGTGATAGATAACAAACTTCATCGGTTTGTATTCGGTTGGTTTCCATTCCACAAGCTTTTTATCCAACCATTCACTCATTTCTGTGTACCACTTTTCAGCTTCTGGAGATAAACCGGAGGGTAACACACACCTTGGCTCACAATCCTCTGGACAGGAATCGCATTCTCCGGATTCACAGAGGTTGTTTCCGCATTCTGTTGCAATTGTAGTTGTCGTGGTTGTTGCAGGCTTCGGTCCTTGTATGCATCCCACAAGCAAAACAACTGCGATTACCAAGATCCCAATCGTGATCAAGATTTTTTTGTTCATGTTATTCACAAAACTGCCGCGTCATAAAAACACTTGGATCCCCAGTTAGATAACCCTCCTGGATAAGTATTGCTATTACGGTTGGATTGGGATTTGAACTAACCCTCTCTTCATCGGGAAACCCTTTGAATCCACATATTTTCTTATCATCAATATTCATTTCAACGTAACATTTATTCCAAATGAAGTCTATTGCTTTTTGTTTAGCTTCATCTGCTGAGGCATTGAGGTAATTCAAAATGAGTATGGTTTGTGCCGTTTCTCCGCAGTTACTATTTTCCCAACTACCATCACCTCCTTGTTGCTGAAGAATAATCTGAATTACTTCGTCTCTTCTTGGAACTGGTATGCATAATTGTCTTAGCATGTCTATTAAGTGGTTTCTTTGATGTGAGTCATAAGCCCATGCAGATGTGCCATCTTCATACGGTTCAAATTGGTAATCAATTACCTCCTGATAAAATTCTTTGATATATGGCGGCTGCTCGTTCTTATAAACATTCCATAACGTTATATACCCCCAAACTTCCCCCCAAAAATTGTTAGGGACACCATATTCCCTAACATCTTCTTTAACTTCATCCCAAGTATCCACAGTCTCTAAAAAGGGTTCTAGAGGTTTTATGGTAGAGAAATCTACATTTAGTCTTGAGAGTGCCATCAAAGTTCTTGCTGTGTTTGGGGCATAATGCAACTTGTCCGGTCTTTCATTCCATGTACCGTCTGCGTTTTGTGCCTTCTTTATAAGCTGTATAATTTCATCTTCCCTTCTTAGTTCTTCTCCTAAAACATTGTAGTTGTCTGTTGCAAGAACACCATACCAAAAATCTTCTTTTTTCAATGCATAATCTTCAAGAGTTTCGGCTAAATTTAGATAACAATCACAATCACCATCATTTTCAGGAGTGCACCCAGCAGGACAAACTCCATCCCCAGATGCACAGCAATCTTCCGGGCAGTTGTTGCCATTTTCTCCTGATTCGCAGACACTGTTGCCGCATTCTGTAGTAGTCTCCAGTTTCAAACATCCTCCAAGCAAAATAACTGCAACTACCAAGATTCCTATAAACAAGATTTTTTTGTTCATATTTACACTTATGTATATTTTATAACACTAAAGAGAAATGAATGAAAATGACCAGTATTTGCTGTATAAGTGACTGTCATCTGGGATACAGGCATAGATTAAAGTTGCAGAGATTGAGGGACTATGAAAACGCCTTTAATGAGGCGATAAATAAAGCAATTGAACTTAATCCCGACTTATTGATCCTCGGGGGAGATATGTTCCATCACTCAAGACCGGATCCGAAGAGCATGCAAATTTTGATTAAAAGATTGCTTGAACTGGCAGATTCCATTCCAGTTATTTTGTGCATCGGAAACCATGAGATCGAAACACATCTGGGGAGTGCCTATACCCCGATCTTTTCGGATATTCACAGAGATATGCACGTTTTAACAACAGAAAATCCTCACATAACCCTCGAATTGGATAACATAAGCATAGGAATTCACGGATTCCAGTACATCAGGAATAGAAAGATAGCCGAAGAAACATTGGAGAAAATATCTGAAGACATTTCTGAGAATGACTGTAATATCCTCTGTATGCATCAGGCCATTGAGCATTATCTTGAGCCTCATGAGATCTCACTAAAGGCCTTAAGGCAGGTAGCCTCAAAATACGATTTAATCCTTCTGGGACACGTACACAAATATCAGAAGATAAGGGAGATCTTTGATGTAACCCCTGCATTTTATATCGGGAGTACTGAACGTATAAGTTTTAACGAATGGCAGAATGAGAACGGATTTCTCCTCTTTAGAAATTTCGAATTTCGAAAGCCAGAATTCATCCCGATAAAATCCGCCAGGATGAAAGTCGTCAGGGAAAACCTCGGGGGGAAGAAACCAGATGAGATAAATGCCTTTGTTGAAAAAATCATTCATGAGAACATGGATATAAATTGCTTACAAATAGCCATAGACTCAGAAATAGAGGGTGATTATTTTGACATCTGGCACGATTGGGATACCAGATACAAGGAATTTACTATCTTAGATGTTTCAATAGCCCCCAAACTATCGAGAGAAATTATAAGTCTGGACAGGCTTGAAATTGGCGAGAAAATTTTTGATGAATACTTCGAAAAGATGGGCTTAAAGAATAAAGAAGACCTAAAAGGCCTTTGTAAGAAATTGTATGAAAAATACGGTGCTTAATTTTATATGCTGAAATAAAATAATTATTGCATAAGATGATCAAGATCAACAAGGAGTTCGATACCCTCTTGGGGGGCGGTCTACAGCCTGGGAACATAACCCACATCTATGGGGTTCCGGCTTCCGGAAAAACGAATCTCGCTTTGATGGCAACCGCCTCTGCTACTGACAAAGGCAAGGTCATCTATATCGATTGCGAGGGCGGATTTTCTACAGAAAGATTGAAACAGATCTGTAAAGGGGGTCTCGATGAAATTCTGAGAAGGGTTATGCTTGTAGAACCCACAGAATTTGATGAACAGAAGATCGCGATAAAAAAGTTGAATGAAATAGTTCCGGGGTCAAACGTTAGCCTGATTATTGTGGATTCCATCTCGGTTCTTTACAGATTGGAGGAGGAGAGAGATACCAGGGAGCTTGGAAGACAGCTCGCTCAATTACTTAGAATTGCAAGGAAATATAAAATTCCAGTTCTGATAACGAATCAGGTTTACACCAATATAGACACCGGGAGAATCATACCAGTTGGTGGTGACATTACAAGGTATTGGGCAAAGATCATGATAGAGTTGGAGAAAAATGAAGGAAATGATCTCAGAACCGCAATCCTGAGGAAACATAAATTCTTACCGGAGGGGATGAAATTTGAATTCAGGATAACTGAAAAGGGTATAGAGTCTCATGAAATTGAATACCCTTTTCCTTCTATCGTATACGAAAACGAGGTTTAGGTTGAAAGTTTCTTATGCAAAAATTGTTGAAAAGCCTTGGGGAAGGGAGATATGGTATGCTAATGAGAACGAATACGCCGGAAAGATCCTGGAGATTAAGAAGGGGTTTAGGTCCAGCCTTCAGTATCACGAAAAGAAAAAAGAGACCATGTACGTTCTGGAGGGCGAGATCAAGATAATAAAAAAGGACGGAGAATTGTCCCTGAAGGAGGGCGAATCCATAACGATAAATCCCGGAGAGATACATAGGATTGTTCCATTAAGGGATTCAAAGATTTTGGAGTCAAGTACTTCGGAGTTGGATGATGTCGTAAGGGTGGAGGATGATTATAATAGGTAGATAAAATGGTAACGATAGTTGTTGGTGGACACTTCGGTGATGAAATAATGATTCCAAAATTTGATGGTGAAATGCCATATTCAATTAAATTCAATCCAAATTCGGTAATAACAAAGCTTAGATTACAGTTAACTATGGAGGATTTTTGGGCAACTTACACTTTTTGGGAGGACAACAAAGCTGAGTTTAAAGCTCAACGAAAAAGGGCAGAATGGTAACGATAGTTGTTGGTGGACACTTCGGTGATGAAGGAAAGGGAAAGATCATTTCCTATTTAGCTGTTAAAGATAAGCCCGATATCGTCGCGAGGGCTGGCGTTGGACCGAATGCGGGACACACCGTTTTTAAAGAAGGGAGGGAATACGGCCTCAGAATGATCCCCTGCGGTTTTATAAACGAAGATTCAAGGCTTTTGGTAGGTGCCGGGGTTCTTGTAGACCCGGAGAGATTTCTAAACGAGGTAGAGGTTACCGGGACAGAGGATAGAATAGCTATGGATGGGAGGTGTGCCGTTATAGAAAAAAGACATAAAAAAGAGGATTCTGCAGATGAATTTTTAAAGAAGAAGGTGGGAACCACTGGCAGTGGTTGCGGACCCGCAAATGCCGAAAGGGCTCATAGAACGATTAGATTGGCGAGAGAAATTCCCCGGCTTAGGGGGTATTTGACCGATGTCCCATTGGAGGTCAATTCAGCAATAGATCAGGGAAAGGAAATCCTGATTGAAGCAAGCCAGGGCTTCTGGCTCTCCCTCTTCTATGGAACATATCCATATGTGACATCAAAGGACACCTCCGCTGGAATGGCTGCCGTCGATATAGGAATTGGTCCAACAAGGGTTGATGATGTTATGGTAATATATAAATCATATACAACGAGGGTTGGAGAGGGTCCATTAAACACATTAATAACTGAAAAAAATATCGAAAAATATCCGTTTTGGCAAGACATCCTATCAGAAGCGAAAAAGAAGGGATTTACAGGCAAGGTAAATGACATTCTGGCGCATTATCTGGGTGAGAAAGGAACCGTAACCCAGAGACAGCGAAGGATTGGAAGCTTCGATTTCGAACTTGCTAGATATTCCGCAATGGTCAATGGAGCAACCCAGATGGGTATAACCTGCCTGGACAAGATCTTTCCAGAGTGCTACCAAGTCAGGGATTACGATGATTTGTCTAAAAGGGCAAAAGAGTACATCAGAGAAATTGAAAAAGAGATTGGAGTTAATGCAACTCTGCTTTCTACTGGACCAGAGCCAGAGGACGTGGTTGATTTAAGGTAATTGGATGAGATGAAAAGATCCACATTTCTTATCTTCTTGATTGCAATTTTTTTTATAAGTAACGGACATGCCACCGAATGGACATGGAGCAAAGATGTTCAATTCAATACAGATGACAATTATGAGACTGTTGAGGGAACGGGGAAAACCACTGCTATTGCTATTTTAAATGAAGATGGATCCATAGCTGTAGAAGGCAAGTTTGTAAAATATTCGGGAAAATTATCTAGCTTTGTAAATGTTGCAGATGTTATAGCTACCGATGGTTTGTATACGCCATTACAGAGAAGATCCATGTCGGCCGGTGGATTTTCGATTTATCAAACCAGCAGTGATACATGGGAGTTTAAAGGTAGGGTTTATAACGCTATTTTACCAAAGAACAATGGACATTTCGAGGTGGCACTTTTCTCAAACTATAATAATAAACCCTATTATTTCTTTGTAAATACTGAATCCCCTATTGACGAGCATTATCTACCGTCCTTGGATTATAGGGAGATCACAACAACTACAATATCAACGAGCACTACACTCCCTATGACAACCACAACAATATGTGGTCCAGACTACGGATCTAATCCCTGTACAACCAAAGAAGGTTTCGATGGTTTATGCAGGTGGGGGAGGTGTTGGCCAATAGTAGCATGCTGTAAAGTAGATAATTCCTGTGAAGAGATAAATGAGTATGATTGTATTATCTCGGGACCCAGTAAATCTCAGGGGGCGGGATCAAAATGTCACCCAAATCCATGTGTCAAAGAAATAAGCACAACTACAACTACATCAACTACATTAACTACAACTACATCAACTACAACTACAATAGAAACAACCACTACGATCCCGACCGAAGAGAAAGGGATTCCGTGGTCGGCTCTGATAATAGCCGTCATAATTCTCGGTGCAGTGGTGTTTTTAGTCATGTATTATAAAGCTCGCCGATAAATGGACCAGCCAATAGCTATTATCGCAGAAAGATCTAAGATAGCAACTATATGCCAAGGTGGATGCCAGTTAGAAATTCCCCCGGCGAAGAAACCTCCGATCCAATACAACATCAAGAGTTGACCGATAAAGAAGAGAATAAAGCCACAAAGTAATCCGAGATAGAATGACCTCGTCTTTTTATCTTTTCTATATCTATCAAAGAATAGTATAATAATTACGATACATGCAATTACCGCAATCAGATGAAATAACAACTCAATCCACATCTCCGATTCAGAGATCATGATCATCTGATATCTCATGGTAGAATATACGTATGAAATTATAAAATAAATGAAAATCTCTGTGATTGGGGCGGGTCCAGCAGGGAGTGTTGCAGCCCTGAATTGTGTTGATAAGAATGACATTACGCTGTACGAGGAGCATAAAACACAGCCGGTTCAGTGTGCTGGATTGATCAGTAAATCGGGTTTGGAACGGTTAGGTATAGAACTAAAAAAAGGGATAATAAAAAACAAGGTCAGAGGAGCTGTTATCGTTTCCCCCTCAGGAAATTCCTTTCGGATAGATGGTAAGGAGACAAAGGCATATGTGATAGACAGGCGGGAATTTGATCATTTTCTCTTGGATACGGCAAGGGATCACGGTGTAAATTTCGTCAATAAACGGGTGAAGGATCTTAGTGAGCTAACCTCGGATAAAATTATCCTTGCAACCGGAACAAACTACTATCTGCATAGAAAATTGAATCTGGACACGCCCAGAAGATTCCTTACAGGTGCTCAGTTTGAGATGGATATAGAATGCGATAATAACTTCGTAGAATTACATTTCAATACACCAGACTTTTTTTCCTGGATCATACCCACTGGGGATTATGCAAGGATAGGCTGTTGCTCTACAAAGAATCCAATGCCATATCTCGAGAATTTCTTGAAGAAGATGAAGGGGGACGGCAGAATAAAAAACTCTAAGATTCTGAGCAAGAATTTCGGCATAATTCCGATCTATGATCCAGGATTGAGGACAGATTACGGCAAAATTGTTACCGTTGGGGATGCAGCGGGGCAGGTAAAAGCCTCTACCGGAGGGGGAATCATTATGGGAGGAATATCCGCAAAATTCGCCTGTTGCCGGGATTATGAAAAAAGGTGGCGTTCAGAGATAGGAAGGGAGCTTTATCTCCATTTGATGATCAACAGATTTCTGACTAAACTCTCCAGCGAAAAAATGGATAAACTATTTTCCCTGATTAAGGAGCATAAATGGATTCTCGAAGAAAGGGGGGACATGGATATAGCATCCAAAGTACTCTCGGGATTGTTCAAGAATCCGAGATTTGCCTTAAAATTCCTGTGGCAGCTTCCCTGCTATGCTTTTGATATAATAAAAAAAGAAAAAGGTTAGATCAGAGGACCCAGGTCAAGTGGTTGCTCTTCCTCAAACGTTGGCACCTCTATTTCAGCCTCTGGGGTCTCTAACTCGCCCGTCACCTCTGGTTTTTCTGCAGTCTCTGATATTATAGGGCCTAGATCAAGTGGTTGCT
>JGI24422J19971_10000313_pt1 | contig 26516 bp, 17 predicted proteins | sample DeeMarSWOR152_54_FD_19971 | JGI IMG/M metagenome (IMG submission 19971) | reverse complement strand
AAAACGGATTGAGTTGAGGGAAAGACATATTCGATTTAAAAATGAAAAACAGAGAATAGAAGAAATTTTAAAGAATATTTACATTGCTAATGACTTTATCAGTCTTCTGGATATTGTCTACGATATTAAAGATATCCTCCGAGCCAGTAGCATTTCTATATATATTCTGAATGAAGACGAGCCTCTCGGAAAGCACCTCAAACCAATAATATGGGATGATGTGTTCTTGCTCCATCCTGATATTTCAAAGTACACAGTTTCAATAGATGAGCAAGATTTTGCAGCCTTTGTTGCACGTCACATTCAAGAGATCAATGTCACCGCCTTATCAAGCGACCAGCGGATGAGCAAAAGATATTTGGAGCATTTTATGCCTCCTTTAAGGAGTATGATGTGCCTCCCTATTGTGCATGACAAGGAAGTCATCGGTGTGATCGAAGTCTACAACAAGATACTTCCCAAAGGCTCTAGCCAGGAGGGTTTCACAAAGGAAGATCAGCAGACAATGCGCACCCTTGCTGAGCATATATCCCTGGCCATCACAAAGCTCAATCTCATCCAGTATGACGCTCTTACAGGTTTGCTGCGTCCCGATCCTTTCTTCAAGAGTGTTATTCGTAAGCTTGAATCTCAAAGGAAGAGACGAGGTGAAAGAGAATCATACGCCATGGTGATGGGTGATGTTGATTGGTTTAAAAATTATAATGACAAAAATGGCCATGAGGCGGGAAACAAGCTTCTTCGAGAATTGGCAAACGTCCTTAAGTCTTCCACCAGAGACCAGGATTTGATCTGTCGGTATGGTGGAGAGGAATTCCTGTTTTTCCTTACAGTATTAAAAAACCTGGAAGAAGCTTGTCTGTTCACGGAAAGGATTAAGAAAAATATCGAAGAACATTATTTTGAATTTCAGGAATTTCAACCCAGAAACAACCTGACCATGAGCTTCGGTATAACTTATTTTACGGTAGATAGATTTGATTCGCTTAAGTCAATCACCCAGAGTGATTTAAAGAAAATAATCAATGAAGCAAACATGGCCTTGGCAAAAGCAAAAGGCAAGGAAGAAAAAGATGCAATCACGGATAAAAACAGGGTTTGCGTTTTTTACGGAAAGCCAACCGACGAGCAAGAAAAAGAAGAAATTATCAGACCTTACAGGAAAAAATTAGCTAAAGAAAGGAGGAGATCTGAAAGATACTATGCGTCCACAACTCTTCTGTACAAGGATAATGGTGCTCATAATGTGGCGCAAACAGTAAATTTGAGTTTAGTGGGAGCAAAAATTTCTTCAGAATCAAGACTTTCTCCTGAAAAAACTCTTGATTTGATCATCGTCTTGAAGAACAAAGCTTGCCATTTTAAAGGAAATGTTGTGTATTCTGAAAAAGTCGGAGAGAATCTATCTCTTTATTATTCAGGATTGAAGTTTTTAGATATTTCCTCAGAAAATAAAACTATCTTAGAAGATTATTTTTCTTCCCTAAGTGTAATTGAGAAATCGTTTCTATCGCAAAAAAAGCTCTTAAATCTGTTGTATCCCTGATCACTCTATTTTTTCCGATGCTTCATATTCACTTGCTTCGTTCATGCCAGATAGAGAGATAACCATTACTTCAATCATCTTCGGATTCTTCAGGATGAGTCTCATTTTCTTTATTGACTTCTGATTCTTCAGCTTCTTCTTCGTTTTCCATTTTTCCTCTTGTTTTGGCTCTTCTACGCTTGGATGTATTTGTTGAAGCCAGTAGTTCTTTAATCTTTCTCAGTTTTTCCCGCTCCTGCTCTAAATAAATCTCTTCATTCTCTTGTGTCTCCATTTTTTCAGCCACAACTCCGAATTTCTCTTCGAGTTCTCTTTTAAAGGTCTCAGCCTTTTCTCTAATCGTATGAGTGATTTCATCAAATTTCTGGTCCAACTCACTCATTTTAATTAGCTCTTCGAGACCTTGAGCTGTTAGAGTCTCAATTTTTTTCAGGCATTGAATGGCCTTCTCAAGATGTGCCTGTTTCTGACTTCTAATATTGGCCTTAGTATTTTCAAATTCAGCAAACGCAGTCCGATAATTGATCAACTCATCTTTTTTAACCTCAAGGTCTTTTTCAATTTGATCTATCTTCTTTTTTGCCTTGTTCTTCTCTTGTTGAATACTTTTTTCCAGGTCTTTCTCTATCTCTTCTTTTTTCTTATTTATAACTTCTTCTAGCTCATTTACAATTTCTTCAACGATTAGAATTGGATCTTTAAGGGTGTCGTTGTTTTTTGACATTTTGCTCTTTTTTCCCCTCTATGATATTAGCCCTATTTATAAAAGATTGTCAAGGTGAGGCCCTCTCCCTTTCTCTCGCTATGCTTCATATTCTTAAATGAAAATCTTTGTTAAGATTCCGTAGGAATATCAGTTGGCAAATATCAGGAAAAAAGAGGAAGAATTTATAGGAAGATAAAAAACACACTCTTAAGAATATATAGGTTTCGGATTTTCCAGTGTGCCTATTTATCTTCCGTGGGCAAATCTGCATCCTTCTGTTCGTTTTGGGTTGCTTTCTGATCAGAATTCATTCGCTCTTGAGTAGAATCTTTTTGATCTGATAATTGAGCGATTTTAGTTTCAAGATCCTCGCGGACATTTTTATGCGTCTGACGCTCATTATCCATTTGTATACGGATCTGAGCCATCTGCTCCGCAAATTTTTTTACAATTGAGTCAACAATGCTGGAATGGACTTTCTCTGCATGGAGAAGATCGGTTTTATATTTCTCTTCTGTGGTGTTGATTTGAGAAAGTTGCTGATTTTTTGCTTCCTCTAGCTCTGTCTGAAGTTGGTCTATTTCAGATTCATATTGATTACATGATTCTTGATATAACTTCTCTTTTTTGGTCAACATTTCAGTGATTTTTTGCATCTCAGTAGACACTTTCTCCTTGAGCGTTTTTATCTCGGCATTCTTCTCTGTCCGGAGCTGAGAGATTTCTGCTGTGTAGTTCTCATTGAGTTCCCTAAGGGCACGTTGCTGTTCTTCTTTAGCTTTAAGATTGTCGGTTTTGAATTTTTCTTCAGTTGCATTTAGCTGGAAAAGATATTGCCTTTCTTTGCCTATTAGTTCTGCCTGAAGTTGGGCAATTTTAGATTCAAGTTGTTTGCGCGTCTCCTGGTGTGCAAGCTTTTCCTTGGTTAACTTTTCAGCGGACTTTGTTGCCTCATCAATCATTTTCTGTTTGATTTCAAGAAGGGCAGTGAGTTCTTTATTTCGCTTTAAATCCTGGTCTATTTCCTTTTCGAAGTCATACATCTCCTTCATGAATTTTTTAAGCTTGTCTTTTCCGGCAAGGACTCTCTTGCTATCTTCCTGAATTTTCTTTACAAAATTGTTTATATCCCAGTTTTTTTGGCCATTTTGATCTTTCTGGTTGAGCACATGGTTTAATAACTGCGAAGGACTTATGTCATGATTTTCCTTATCTGTTTGTCTGAATAAATGAGAAGCCTCCCTCTCTAAATCACTAATCGCATGCTTCAACTCATTTATGATTTTTGTTTCCTGCTTAATCTTTTGGTCGTGGCGACTATCTGCTTGCGCTGAGATGGTTTGTTTTTCAGTGTTTTTGCTATCGGCTACCTTTGAAATCAAAGGTTCTGTGGCATTGAGCTCTTCCGACTGGTCGAGTTTATCCTTGCTGGCTGAAATTGTCTCTATATTTTTTCTTTCTGCAAAAGACCTGCCATTCTTCTGAGTGAGATATCCTTTCCGAAATTTTAATCCGATTAGTTCATAGATTTCGGGCGGTACTTCGTTAGAAGATAAACGTCTCTTATGCAGGTAGGCATCCGCAGGCTCTTTGAGTTGCTTGTGTAGGGCAAAATCTTCTGCATTGAGCGTGGCTGTAGTGAGCACAATCGGAATAGATCTGCCAATCTTTTTTCTTGCTTGGTCATAGAGTGTGTAACCAGTCACATCAGGAGCTTCGACGGCAATAAGAATTAATTCAGCTTTGTGCAAATCTAACGTATGGATTTGGTTGGAATCAGGTTTCACAGCTTGAATTTCAAATCCATATACACCCAGTTCACTTTGAAGGAGCGAGACGAAATCCTCGTCATTATCCAGAACTAGAACTTGGTGCAGTGCCCTTGATTCACTCATTACAGAATTTAATCCCTATTAATTTTCTATAAGACTATTCAGCATGTCATTAGGTAATGATTCCCTCTCGAGATGCTGATAATTTTCCTTTTCCTAATAGTGTACAATTATCAGACTTGCTGTCAATCATCAAAGAGGAGGATTTAAGGGGGTGATTTTTTGTTAATTTCCATCATCTTTTGAGGTGAGTATACTCACCACTTCAGATTAGGAGATTCCTGAGAAATTTTGAGAGGAACAGATTCCGGCTTATAATAAATAGAGGGAATTGGAGCATTTAAGGTGCCTTAGAAGGGTGGGGGTCGCGTCTCAACATTCGACATTTCTAAAATTTTTTAAAAAGGAGCCAGGTGAAAAAGGGGATAGGCCCCTTTTTTATAAATTGGGGAATGTCCAGGAATTGGGGGGAGTCCCCAATTTTTCCCTTATTATTAGGCTAGAATTCCTTGTGTCATTGCAGGCAAAGCGCGGCAATCTCATAAGTCAAAAAAGGAAGAACCAAATTATCTTGCGAGATTGCCACGTCACTTTGTTCCTCGCGATGACAATAATGCAGGATTGTCACATCATTCCACTCATCGCAATGACATTCTCAAAGCTAGACAAGCCTTAGTCTGCTCAACTAAATTGCCACTTGACTACGCTTCACACAAGGATACAAAAAAAAGGTAAAAAAGGGGAAAAGCCTTTATTTTTATGAGTGGTGTTATTTCTCCTTATCTAAGGTGGTACCTTGGGGAACGTCCCCAATTATTCATAGCGGAGGGAATCCACCGGATTCGCCAAGGCTGCTTTAACGGACTGGTAGCAGACTGTCAGCAATGAAATGGCCAGAGCCAGGCTCCCGGACAGCAGGAATATCTCCCATCCCATTCTTGTCCGGACAGCAAAATTCTGCAGCCAGTTGTAAACGGCCAAATAAGCCACAGGCCAGGCTATCAGGTTGGCCAGAAGAACCCACTTTATGAATTCCTTGGAAAGAAGGAACACGACGCCAGCCACTGTCGACCCCAGGACTTTTCGGATTCCGATCTCTTTTGTTCTCTGTTGGGCTGTGAATGAAGCCAGACCCAACAGTCCCAGGCAGGAGATAAATATGGCAATGATTGTCGAAAATATAAGGATTTTCTCCATGCGCTGTTCTGTGCGATAGAGATTCTCGATTCGTGTGTCGAGAAACTCATACTCAAAGGTATAGTGGGGGAGAAGGTCTTTCAGAGTCTTCTGCATAAAACCAATAGTCGCCGTGATGTTATCGGAACGGATGCGAACGAGGATGTTATCCATCCACAGATTCATTCTCATTAAAAGAGGTTCGATTTCCTCTCGGAGAGAGCTGAAATGAAAGTCCTTGATCACACCGATGATTTTCCCTTTGTAGTCAGCCCAATACACTCCTGTTCCCAGTGGCGATTCCAATCCCATGGCTGCAGCCGCGGCCTCGTTAATCACCCAGCTGTCTGTAGAATCTGTTTGGATCTGCTCTGAAAAAAACCGCCCTTCGGCCATCTCTATTTGAAGAGTCTTCAAATAGTCCGCATCGATGCCCATGATGTTGATACCTGGAAAATTATCACCTTCTTCTCTTCCGTCCCAGGTGATATCGTAATCGGCGATGGAACTTTGTTTGATATCGGGCGTTGTATTGGCCCGGGTCAAGCTTATGATGCTCGGATTTTCTTGAAGCCTGGTTTTGAATACTTGATAGTTTCTGTAGAGTTGACCCCTCATCGGCACACAGACAATATTCTCCTTGTTGTACCCCAATTCTCTATTCATCATGAAGCTAATCTGGCGAAAGACAAACAGAGTGCCGATAATCAAGAAAATGGAAAGAGAGAACTGAGTGACAACCAGGATTCTCCTGAAAAGGGCACGCCCGCCTCTTGATTTCAAAGCTCCTTTCAAGGCGTGAATGGCCTGGAATGAGGAAAGAACAAATGCCGGATAAATTCCGGCGAGAAGTCCTGTGAAGAGAGTCAGCCCTATCAGGACCAGAATCATACTGATTGAATAATCCATGCCGAGCGGTCTTCCCGCCAGTTGACTGAATGTCGGGAGAAGCAGGTGGACAATGGTCAGGCCGATAATCAAGGCAAAAAAAGCGTAAAAAACGGACTCTCCCATGAATTGCTTGATGAGCTGGATGCGGTTCGCTCCCACCACCTGCCTGATGCCGACTTCGCGGGCTCTGTTTGCCGAACGGGCTGTGGAGAGATTCATATAATTAATGCAGGCGATGAGGAGAATAAAGATAGCCATTCCGGAAAATATGTAGATGTAAGTTATCAGGCCGCCACCGCCGAGAGCGTACAGATGAATCCTGACGACCGGCTGGAGATGGAGGATTGCGCTTGATTCCGGGACATGTTCCTGGATGATACCGGATATTTTCGTTTCCACCTCTTGAGATGACGCATTTTCTCTGAGCTGGATATACGTCCAGTAATTGTTGCTCCCCCAGTCGTTCATGTTGTAGTCGAATTCGCCGAGTATTTTGAACGGGACAAGGCAGTCAAAGTGCATATGAGAATCTTCTGGAATGTCCTGAAGAACACCGGTCACATTCAAATCAAGGCTTTCTCCCACACGCAGAGTTTGGCCCAGAGGGTCTTCTCCGGGAAAATACTTCTCCCGCATTTCTTCTGAAATGACTATGGAATAGGGATCCTCCATGGCGGCCTGAAGAGTGCCCTCAAGCAAAGGGAAAGAGAACATCTTCAGGAAAGAATCATCAACCAGGGCCACGCTTTCCCTAAAATGAATTTCCTCCCTTCCTATATCCCAACGGGTAGGAGTGTGTCGGGCTGAATGGAGGATCTCAGGGTATTGTTCTTCCAGTAACGGTCCAAGGCCGGAAGGAGTTGACGTGAAACGGAAGACCTTCCCTCCTTGAGGAGATTCCTGGAAAATCCTGTAGAGCTCTCCCGCATTCTTGTGGAACCTGTCATAGCCGAGCTCATTCTGGACCCATAGAAAAATGATAAGACAGCACGCTATGCCGATGGCCAAGCCAGTGATGTTGATGAACGAATAAAATTTGTGTTTTTTGAGGTTTCGGAATGTAATTCTCATATAGTTTTTAAACATTTGAACACTCCAATACAAAGAGTTTAATAATAAAGCAGGCAAGGATCGAAGAAATTGACCCCAGAACCAGAGCCAGGCCGCTCTTTTGCTTTTACGGGTGTAGAGCTCTTCAAAGACTTCAAGCATGGCCCCCTGAAGGTATTTCCGCTCTTCCAGAGGAATAAACTTCCGGAAGAGCCACCAAACCAAGCGGGGAGGAGTCGGTTTATCTTTCATTGGCAGCCGTTTTTTTCGAAATCGGGAGGGAAAATCCTTTCCACATCACATCATGGAGTTTCTTGGCTTCAGCGAGCACACGGAGGCCTTCTTCCGTGAGCCTGTAGTATTGAATGGCTTTACCCCCTTGGGTGTGTCTGGGTTCACCGGTGTAGGTTTCCACAAATCCCTTCTTTCTCAACTTGTCCAGGGTGATGTAGAGGGAACCGAATGCCCAGTCTTTGCCTGTGTGTTCAAGTAAGAAATTGCGTATGTTGACCAGGTAGGCGGGTTCTTCAAGACGGATTATGGTGAGCATGAATAATTCTTCGTGTTTGGTGAGGATGACCATGTCTGCTCCTTTTTATGAGTGTTTTTGAGGCTTTGTGAAATTTTAATTGATTTCATCCTGTTTCTTTAACAAATTTAAAGTTATATATATATATACGCTGTGTTTTTGAAAAGGTTGTCTTGAAAATTAGATTATTTAAGTTATAGGCACATTCTAAAGGGGCGTCTAAAGTACATCTCGGGGACGTTCCCTAAGGTGCCACCTTAGAAACTCAGATAATTATAATTAAATTTTTTTATTGAGGAGCGCAAAGGAATCGCGTATTAACATTTAACATCTCAAAGTCGGATTGAAATTAAGGGGGTCTCATCTCGACATTCAAAATTCCAGCCAGAAATTGGGGGCAGAGAAATTGGGGACTAGAAGTTGGGGACTGTCCCCAATTCGCACCAATTCACATGTCATTGTGAGCTTGCGCGGCAATCTCATAAAATACTAATTCACACTAATTATATTTGACTTGACATTTATTATGTAAAAAAATATATTTCCATAAGAAGTCAGATAGGGAGGAAGAAATGAGAAGATCCTATGTTCTCAAATTTTTTGTTCTAATGAGTATTCTTGTAATTGTATTATTTTTCGTGGCGGGAGACTTAGGTCAAGCTCAGGGACAGTCTAAGGGGAAACCAGATAAACCTCCCGATAAAAAGCCACCCAAATTAAAATGCAATAACGACGGAATTTGCCAAACTGAAGAGTATGACTGCAGTAAAATGCCTGAAGAGCAACCTTGTGAAGACTGTTTGTGCAAAAGTTATAATCCTTTAACCATAGAACAAGATACTAAACAGATTGCCAAAGGCTCTAGATTTGTTTGCAGTACAAGTAGAGTATATCAATACAAATGCATAGGAGGCAGCTACAATGGTAATAATATTATAGGAGATTATGAAGACACCTGGGCAAGTCATCCATTCGAAGGCCAGTTAATAAAGGCAACAAGTATAGGCGATATAGACCATGACGGAGAAAAAGAAATAGTGGGCGTCGCTTACTCCTCCAATACAAAAGGAAAAGGATATAACAAGTTTACAACATATGAACACAAAATATACATGTTCAAAGATGGGAGTGATGGATCTCCAGAATCTGAAAGTGATTTATTTGGCCCTTTAGACAATCAAGTGTGGGATTCGATTATAGCCGATGTGGATACTGATGGCTTAACAAATGAGCTTGTTGTCGCGAATTGGTACAGTATTATTATTTATAAATGGGAAGATGGAGTTGGCTTCAAGCAGGTCTGGGCGAGCCCTGATTATGGCTACAGAATTTATAATGTAGAGGTTGGAGATGCTGATAATGATGGAGATAATGAGATCGTACTTGCAATGTGGGATGTGGGTTGTGTGTATGTTCTTGAATACCTTGGTGAAGATTCGTTTGGGAATAAAATCTGGAGTGATCCAATCTGTACTGAGATGGTACCAGAGGAATACTGGAATCCGAACATAAGCCCTGGTTTGCGGGTTGATACAGTGAGGGTTGTTGATGCGGATAATAAAGGAATGAATGAGATTGTTGCAGGAGGCAATAACAACAGGTTTATGGTCTGGAGAAACAACTTAGAGACAGGCTTATATGACCTCGTTTTTGTCAGCCCTGATCTAGGAGGTTGTACTCCAGGAATTGATGTCGGGGATATCAATGGGGATTTAAAAAATGAAGTGATTCTAAGCCCGTCGGATAATGCAACGATATATGTCTTTGAGTATGTCGATGAATATGATGAATACATGATGGTTAATTCAATCTCCTTTGATTCTCACTTAATAGGCTTAGAGGTTGGAGATATCGACAACGATGGCAGGGATGAAATTGCGACACATTCAGGGGGGCTGAGAATATTTGATTTTATCGGGGATATTTTAGATTTTGGTTATTTACAAGAGACATATTTTGCCTCTGGAGGCGGATATTTTGAGATAGATTAGTAATGTTCTTGTTTATGATTTAGACCAAAGTTTAAGAGATCATATCTCAATATTTCGAAAAAAGGGGGATGGCCCTTTTCTCTTCCTTCTCCTTCATTTCTTAACAAGATTGCCACGTCACTATGCTCCTCGCAATGACACGAAGAAATGTGGATAATCTCAATTGAAAAGAGTCTAGTCCCTATTTAACTTTACAATATTGCTTCGTCGTCTCATCGCTCGCAAACATTCTGAAAAAGTGTTAAATTGATAAATAAGCAGGAGGCAATAAATATGATGAAAAAAATTACTTGTATTAGCTTAATTCTATTAGCCATTCTGTGCTTTATCAACTGCACACAGCAGAGTGGTTTTCCCGTTTTGAGCGGGGAGTACCTTGGACAGAAGCCGCCAGGACTGGAAGGTGAATTGTTTGCACCCGGTATTATGTCTACAGGGATGCGCGAACTGAATGCTGTCTTTTTTCCGGGAGGAAAAGAGGTTGTCTATTCGGTAAATGTGGGGCCAATGAAGTGGGCGCTCATTATGATAAGAGAAGAAAATGGTCGCTGGACCAGACCAGAGGTCGCTCCCTTTTCTGGTGAACATGGGGGCGTGGACCCGTTTATCTCCTTCGATGGCCAAACAATTTACTTTTGTTCTGATAGACCAAGGTCAGGTCAAGGCGAACCGGAGGATGACTACGATATCTGGTACGTCACAAGGACGGACACAGGCTGGTCGGAGCCTGTGAATATGGGGCCTCCCATAAACACCGACACACAGGAGTTCTATCCATCACTGACGAGGGAAGGCACAATGTATTTTCAATCTCAACGTGAAGGCGGCTTTGGCTATAGCGATATCTACAGAGCTAAGCTTGTGGACGGCAAGTATGAGGAGGCTGAGCTCTTGCCGATGCCAGTCAATAGTCCGGATTTTGAAGGCGATGCCTTCATTGCTCCTGATGAGAGCTACATTATTGTCTCCACGTTCAGGAAAGAGGATAACATTGGCCAGTCCGATCTGTATATTAGCTTCCGCTCTGAGGATGGCTCCTGGCTTCCGTTAAAGAATATGGGGGAAAGGATCAATTCTGAAGGGGGAGAGAACTGCCAGATTCTTTCGCCCTGTGGGAAATACCTTTTTTATACAAGCAGACGATATGGAAATCTTTCTGGTGTGTCTCCATTGACTTACGAGGCCATCAAGAAGGCTTGGACTGAACCCCTGAATGGGTATGGGGACATTTATTGGGTAGATGTGAGAATTATTGACGAATTGAGGCCGGAAGAACTAAAGAAATAGAAACCGTGAATAAATGAACAAAGGTAATAAAGGGATCGCGTCTTAACATTTCTAAGCCGGATTAAGATAAAGGGGGCCACAACTAAACATTTTGTATTCCAGAAATTGGGAACAGTCCCCGATTTATCCTCATTTTTTTCATTTTGGGATATAATATTCATGCAGGGGAGTAAAATGAAAAAGTATATATTTATTTTATTAGGTGTTGTTATCATATTATTAATCCCATTCATATTGTTCCTCCCGAAGTCTGACTCAGTCAAAACAGCGCAGCTTACGCCGATCAGGACATTCGGCGGTCTTGATGTTCCAGAAGAAGCCATTTTAAGTTCTCCCTCTGATATGGTTGTGAGTCCGGACGATAAGATTATCGTGAGTGATCACGGGGAAAATAAAATAGTTGTGTTTGATGCGAACGGTGAAGTGATCAATCAATTCGGAAGAGAAGGAAAAGGACCGGGAGAATTTCAAGGGCCTCGCTTTATTAAGCTTGAAGGCGATGTACTCAAAGTTTTTGATGCCAATAATAATCGCGTTCAATATTTTTCACTGGATGGTCAGTATCTGAACATGATTCTCTTGAGATTCAGTATAGGAATTGGCTCGTTTATTTTTGGAGTCAATGAGGATGTCTTTTTCGCAACGAATGGCTTCAGGGTTGAGGATCTCATCAACCATTATCGAATAGATGGCGAAAAACTAGCCCCGATTGGCAAAATAGAAGGAAATTCCTTCCAGATATATGAGATGTTGAAAATGCGGGATGCTTTGATAAAAAAGGAAGTTCCAGATTCTTTGAGAAATGAAATAATTCTCTTCCTTTCTCCTGATGAGAAGCTCTACGCTTTTCATCAAGCATTGCCTTTGATAAAGGTTTACTCTCAAGAAGGTGAATTGGAGAAGGTCGTCCGCCTGGATTTATCCGAGTTCGATGAGATTAGAGATAGATGTTCGAAACTGAATGTCGAGGGGAAACAGAAGGGCTCTCCCGGAGTTTGGTCCTTAAAATTCTGGAGAGATGGTGTCTTTACTGATAAGGGAGATTTGATCCTGCTCATATCGAATTCTGAGAAAATGATTCTCTATAAATTCGATAAAGAGGGCAAGCTCATCAATCGATATGAATGTGTAGATGATAATATTAGCATGATGGCTGCGCATGGGACTTATTTATGGGCGTACGGAAGAGACACGCAGATTTTTTATCAGTTTAAGTTAGAAAATTAGAAGGATCGCATCTCAACATTTTAAATTTCTAAGCCGGATTAAGATCAATAGTGTCGCGTCTTAACATTTGATGTTTCGAGAGAGAGGATAGGTTCTATCACATTTGCGTTTTCACAGCTTCTATAAAATCAATGGGATTCACAACATAGCGTCCCTTTGAAGTCCTGGTTTTTGTCTCTTTAATCAAGCGATAAATATCTTCAATGGTTAGATCCTCGTCAATACTCCAGGCCAGAGCGGCCAGCCCTGCAAAATAGGGGATAGCCCATGAAAAGCCTCCGTCTCCCCAGTAAACGAAAGCGGTCTTTTCTCTATTTTGTGCAGTTGTACGGTAGTCTGCTGGAAGAATGATTTTATCGGTGTGCTTATCATCATTGTTCCTGGGCCAGAAAGCATAGTCATAATTTTCAGGATTGTTCCGATCGAGGAATGGAGGACAACCCCCCCAGGTGAAGACGGCGTGAATGGTTTGGCTATCCGAATAGATCACGGCTATTTTTTCCTTGTGGGCCCTTTGAACCAGATGTTGCCATTTCTTGTAGATTTCAGGGTCTTTGCGGCTTACCGCGTCTGAGATCGACACCACTCTGATTTTCTTCCCTGGAGGGAGCTTGGCGTTGGTTTCGAGCAGTTCTTCAAGTGCCAGACAGTAATTATAGCTGTTGTTTGCGTCATCCGGGACAGCGAAATAGTGAAGGGTGGACTCTGGTGCAATCCCGAGACTTTGCCCGCACAGAATTGAGGCGCAGGCAATCCCGTGAAAATGGAGACGGTATTGAAAAGCTTTGGCCAGAGGAGATTCAATTTTTTGGTAATTTATTCGTTGAGAAAACTCCTCATGATCCGGATTGATGCACTTGTCGAAAACTGCAACTGAGACACCTTCTCCTCTGATGCCCTTCTGGTGGAGTTTGCGGATTCCCAATCCCGGTTCCTTGCCCATCTCCATCCACTTCTCCGGCTGGAAACCTTCGGGCCTTTTGGCTTTTACTGGCCATTGCGTCCGTTCGTCAAAAGCCTGGAGCGCTAAAAAATCAGGCGAGAGCCGGGTCATATCCTTGGACCGGTAGTCCCAGTCGATAAAGCCGTAAAGCTTCTCCAAATAGGAAGCCTCTTCAAAATCTTTTTCCTGCAGGATTTCGGGGTAATTTGCCGGGTTGTATCCGTATTTTCTCCTTTGTGCTGCGGGGACTGATATTAGACAAATGATTAGAGTAAGAACGAAAAATATGCGTTTCATCAAACTGTCTCCCTTCTTTATGATTTGCGCATTAAAAATGAATCATTTAACGCCGTATCTATCTTTTCCAGACAGGGGAAACGATTTGCTTTTTTTCAATGGACATTTTTACTATCACTATTGCCACACCAATGGATAGACAGACAGCTATGACCGAAGCCTCAATACCAAAGCTTCCCCCGGTTATCCATTCAGGACCGGAAATCGCAGGTTGAATCCAACTCTGAAAGCTAGTGATTCCCGAGTTTGGCATGCCGAAAATTCCGTCCTGAAAGAAATTCCAACCCATGTGAACACCCCAGACCAACCAGATTCTTCGTGTGTAAATGAAGGCAGCCACAAGTAGAATGTCTGAAATGATAAGTGCCAGTGTCGACCATAGACTCGTATTCGGGTTTGTGAAATGCGCGACGCCGAATATGGCTGCAACCAGGACAAAGGCGAGCCATGATCCTAGTAATTCCTCAAAAAGCCTGAACAGAACCACTCGGAAGGCCAACACTTGAAGAAACGCCCCCATCCCGAAAAAGAAAAAGCTGTCGACTATGATCTGTGGAGAGTCTAACTCTGTGACTCTGTAATAGCCCAGAAGAACCATCAAAAGGACCATGAAACCCACTAAAACGAATGAGATGAAAAAGCCCCATCCAAACTCCACAACGCTTTTTTCCCTGGATATCTCATAGGCTTTTCGCTTTTCTACAAACTTGACATACAAGGAGTAAAAGAACATAAAAATTACGATGGAAACCACAGCATCCGCATTGACAAGAATGGAATGAAAAAGACCTGATGAAGAAGCGATGAGATCTGCGATAACATTATTGTGAAACAGTAAAAATGGCGCGATGAACAGAGCGACAATAAGAATCCGCACGATGGGAAACTGAATAATTCTCCCTAAAACGCTCTGGGGATGAACACTGGTGAATAGTTGTTCGCTTTTAATTAACATTTTCTCTCCTCACGCATGGCTGACTTTTTGCCATCAACACGGACAAAAAGACCGCTATTCGCCCCATTCGCATACATATATTCCTCATTGAACTCTCCTTACTAAAATCGAATCCTCCTTATTGAAAATGATTGTGCACTCTCATACTGATATTTATAATCATAAACCAAGAGGGTTTGGATATAAAGAAACTCATCCATTTATACGTAGATAGTCTCAAAGAGTTCTCATCTGAAGGGTCATTGTTGCAATTTTAAGAGGGGAATGTTGAAAATTCTCTAATGGAGACGATTTAGAAGGCAACCATTTCTTGATATACAGCGTATAATAGAGAAAGGTTTATGAGGCAAAGGATTGAAATTATTTTTACAAATCAAATTACAAAAAGATTGAAAATAGAGGCAATTTGGACGACTCACAGGAAAAGGAGATGAACTGTGCTTAAAAACTATATTAAGACCGCTCTAAGAAATATCCGGAAACACCCGGGCTATTCCATCATCAACATTGCCGGTCTGGCTATCGGCCTGGCCTGCTGCTTGTTTATATTGATTTGGGTTCTGGATGAGCTGAGCTATGATAAATTCCATGAGAATGCTCCCTATCTCTACAGGGTGGAAGAGAATCAATATTACTCGGGCCGGGTCTACCATGTCACAGTCACGCCCTATCCACTGGCGCCTGCGCTCAAAGCGGATTTTCCTGAAATAATTGAAGCCACCCAATATGTGGGAGTCGGGGGGCAGTTGATTCGGTATGGAGAAAAGGCTTTTTTTGAAACCGGCATGACGGCTGTTGCTCCTGCCTTCTTTCGAATGTTTACCTTTCCTTTTGTCAAAGGAGACAGCCAAACAGCGCTGGATGATCCCTTTTCCATGGTTATCTCAGAAGAGATAGCAGAAAAGTATTTCGGAGAGGAGGATCCTATCGGGAAATCGTTTTCAATCAATAACAAATATGACATGAAGGTTACGGGTGTCATGAGAAATGTCCCGAATAATTCCTACCTCCAGTTCGATATGGTGATTCCTTATGCCTTGCTAGAAAAAGTGGGGGTGGTCAATGACAGCATGGGTTCGAATTCTATCGCAACCTTTGTTCAGCTCCAGAAAGGCGCTTCTCTCCAGCAGGTCAATGAAAAGATACGCGGTTTCATCAAGAAGCATGTTCCGGATTCTGTCACAGAGCTTGAGCTGGCTCTCTATTCGCGGATCCATCTGCACCAATATTTCGGCTACGGAAGAGAGATGGGACAGATTAAATATGTGTATATTTTCTCTCTCATAGCGTTTTTTGTCCTGTTGATCGCCTGTATCAATTTCATGAATCTGTCAACTGCCCGGTCAGCCAACCGGGCCAGGGAAGTTGGTGTGAGAAAAGTGGTCGGTGCACTCAAAAGCCATATCATCCGGCAGTTCTATGGCGAGTCAGTCATCTACGCGTTTATTGCTCTGGCTTTTGGGATCATACTAGTTGTGCTTTTAATGTCTCCTTTTAATAATCTTTCAGGAAAAGAGTTATCATTTGGCATTCTCGGGAACTGGCAGATTATCCTTGGATTCATCGGAGTGACCCTGTTCACAGGGCTTGTGGCAGGCAGCTACCCGGCGCTTTTTCTCTCTTCCTTTCAACCGGTCACGGTGATAAAGGGAAGCCTGAAATCCGGGGCTGGGAGTTCTCTGTTCAGAAAAATACTTGTTGTTGTCCAGTTTGCGCTCTCCATCTTTTTGATCATCGGGACTGTGGTTGTTTATAACCAGCTTCAGTTCATGAAAAATAGAGATGTTGGTTATGACAGGGAACAACTGGTGTATATCCCGATGAGAGGTCAAACAGGGAGATTTTACACAGCGCTCAAGGACGCGTTAGTCAGGGACCCTCGGATTCTGAGTGTGACCGGATCGACTCACAGGCCTTCGAATATCGGGAGTAATTCCAGCGGTGCGGATTGGGACGGGAAAGACCCGGATCAGGTTGTGTTGATCGGTATAAGCAGTGCGGATTATGACTACATTGAAACCATAAGGATTGAGCTGACAGAAGGGAGAGGTTTTTCCAAAGAATACGGCACCGATCAGACAGAGGCCTTTATCGTCAATGAGGAAGTGGCCAAACTCATGGGAAAAGAGTCTGTGGTGGGAGAAAGATTTTCCTTTGCTGGCAGAGACGGCAAGATTATCGGTGTGATGAAGAATTTTCATTACGAATCTTTCCGGAATAAGATAGAACCCCTGGCCATATACATGCGGTCGCCTGATCAAGGTTTTAATTACACCCTGATCAGGATTCCAACTGAGAACATATCAGCTTCGTTGGATTTTGTGAGAGAGACCTGGCAGAAGGTTGTGCCGGACTTTCCGTTCGAATATAGATTCCTGGTTGATGATTTTGAATATTACTACAGGGCAGAGGAAAGAATGGGGGACCTCCTCAAATATTTCTCAATTCTTGCAGTGTTTATTGCCTGCCTTGGGCTTTTCGGATTGGCCTCGTTTTCGGCAGAACAGAGGACCAAGGAGATCGGAATCCGCAAGGTGCTCGGAGCCTCCGCACCGCAAATTACGCTGTTGCTGTGCAGGGAATTTTTTGTTTTGGTCTTGTTGGCAAACATCATTTCTTGGCCCGTCGCGTATTTTGTCATGAAAAACTGGCTTCAGGATTTCGCGTACCGGACCGACCTGGGATTCCTTACGTTTGTGCTGACCATGTTGCTGGCCTTAGTCATCGCGCTGCTGACAGTCAGTTTTCAGGCTGTCAAGGCAGCTATCGCCAATCCAGTGGATGCCTTGAAATACGAATAAAAAAGGGGCCTGGCCCCTTTTTCCCATAGACAGAAATATTGGCTATCTTAGAAGTAAAATTGAGAAGAGGAATAAGGGCACCCATAGAGAGATTTCATATTAAAGTTTGACATTTCCTCAATACGCACCTATATTTTGAGAACCTAATGCGTGAGGTTTATTGCAATGGAAAAGATTGAGACTTTAAAAGACGGAACAAAGGTTACAATCAGGGAGCTTCAGGTCAAAGATTTGGACAGACTGATGAAATTTTTCTCTTCCCTTCCACCTGAAGACCGAAAATATCTGAGGATTGATGTCACCAAAAGAGATGTTGTTCAACGGAGGATTGAGCTGACAAAGGAAGGCAATGTCATTCGTCTGATTGCCCTGCACAATGATGAGATCATCGCAGATGGAGCTCTTGAGCTTTCCGGTGAAGAATGGCGCAAACACCAGGGAGAACTTCGTGTGATTGTGGCCAGGCCATTTCAGCACAAGGGATTAGGGATGATCATGGTGAGAGAGCTGTATTTTCTGGCGGTCGAAAAAAATGTGGATCAGGCCGTAGTCAAGATGATGAGACCTCAGGTGGCGGCCCAGCGGATCTTCCGGAAACTCGGATTTCGGGAAGAACTCCTTATCCCAGACTATGTGCGGGATATGGCTGGAAAAAAGCAGGACTTAATCATCATGACCTGTAATATTAAAGAGTTATGGAAAGAGCTTGAACACTTCTACACAGACACTGACTGGCAGCGGTGCCGGTGATTGCACGGAATAAGGAGCCGCACCTCAACATTTGACATTTCAGAATAGGGGATAGTTTTCATTTTTCTGTACGAGATTGCCACGACGCATTGCTCCTCGCAATTACACAAAGGTGAGATTGCCAAGCCTGTTTCGAGCCAAACGAAGGAATCCCCAAAATCCAGCAATGACAAAAAATGTGGGGATAGTCCCCAATTTTATTTGCCGGGATTGATACGCCAGAAGAAATCATTCGCAATATTTCCCATGAGTAAACCATACCAAAAGAAAATACGTCTTTCTTTATGATAAGTCAAAAGGAATAGCTGCAAAAATCTGTTGAAAAAGCCCTAAACATTGTTGTTCAATTAAGACTGGAAAGATAAGAAATCTTTCAAATTTAAAATCGGGAGGGAAAAATGATCAAGCCTAAGAATTTATTTCTTATTATTTTTATCCTGTTGAGTTTTGGCTACTCAACAGCAATGGAGAGCCCGAATCCTTACCCTGGAGATACAGGACAGGAAACCGTCAAAAGGTCGATTGTCGATGTCCTGCTCAGGACCGTAATAAAAGAAAACGTCCAGGCAGCCATAAAGCAGTATCATGACCTGAAGAAAAATCATCAAGACTCCTACAATTTTGATGAGTACCAATTGAACAATGTGGGTTACCGCTTGTTGAGTCTGGAAAGGGTAAAGGACGCCATCGAGATTTTTAAGTTGAACGTGGAAGTTTACCCTGATGTTTTCAATCCTTACGACAGCCTGGGGGAAGCGTACATGGCAGATGGCCAAAAGGAACTGGCAATAAAAAACTACAGGAAGTCAGTGGAACTGAATCCTGACAATGTAAACGGAGACAGATTCGCCTATGTCCTGGAGCATTATTCAAAAAAAGAAGTCATGATTCCGGTGCGCGACGGAGTGAAGCTTTTTACTCAGGTCTACGCTCCTGTAGATACATCTCAAAAATATCCGATCATGCTGAGGCGAACGCCGTACAGCATCCCTCCCTATGGAGAAAATATATTTAGAAATTCCTTGGGTCCCTCGTGGCCATTTGTGGAGGAAGGCTACATTTTCGTTTTTCAGGATTGTCGCGGAAAATATAAATCCGAAGGGGAATTTGTCGTGATGTGGCCGCACAAAAGCGTCAAGCGCACCAAACAGGATGTCGACGACAGCAGCGACACCTATGACACCATCGAATGGCTGTTGAAAAACATTCCTAACCATAACGGGCGTGTGGGACAGTGGGGAATTTCCTATCCCGGGTGGCACACTGTGATGGGGATGATCGATGCCCATCCGGCCCTGAAGGCCTCCTCGCCCCAGGCATCACCGGCGGACATGTGGATTGGCGATGATTTTCACCACAACGGAGCCTTTCGCCTGATGTACACTTTCGGATGGCTGGCTGGTAGTGCCCGAGTCAGAACAGGCCCATCCGCTCAACGTGCAGCCCGTTTCAGGTACGGAACGCCCGATGGCTACAAATTCTTCCTTGAGCTTGGCCCTGTTTCCAATGTGAATAAACTATATTTCCAGGACAGCGTTCCCACCTGGAATGAATACATGGAACACGGCGACTACGACGAATACTGGAAAAAACAAGATGTCCTCCAGCATCTGGATAACATCAAACATCCTATCCTGAATGTGGCGGGGTGGTTTGATGCCGAAGACTTTTATGGTCCGATGAGTATCTACTCCACGATAGAAGAGAAAAATGCCGGTAATAAGAGCATTCTTGTGGTGGGGCCCTGGCGCCATGGAGGTTGGGCATCGATGGACGGTGATGCTTTGGGAAACATTCGATTCAGCACAAAGACAGGGGAGTATTACAGGGAAAACGTGGAATTGCCCTTCTTTAATTACTACCTGAAAGACAAGGGAGAACTGGATTTGCCCGAAGCGCTGGTCTTTGAGACAGGATTGAATGAATGGAGATCCTATGGCCAATGGCCACCAAAAGAAGCTAAAGAGAGAAATATCTATCTTCACGCCAGCGGGAAACTTTCTTTTGACCCTCCCATGGAAGAATCAGAAAGGGCCCTTGATTCTTATGTGAGCGATCCGGATAAACCTGTGTCATGGTCTTCAGAAATTCGAACAAACCAGGGGCATCTCTGGATGGTTGAAGACCAGAGGTTTGCGTCCCGCCGGCCTGATGTTCTGGTGTATCAATCTGAAGTGCTTACAAAAGACATCACTATCGCAGGGCCGATAATCGCCAGCCTCTATGTGTCCACGACCGGAACGGACGCGGATTGGATTGTGAAGCTGATTGACGTTTATCCCGGGGATGCTCCCGATAATCAGCCGAATCCCCAGAATATAAGAATGGGGGATTTCCAGATGCTTCTCGCCGGTGAAGTCTTCCGAAGCAAATACCGGAACAGCTTTGAACATCCTGAACCTCTGGTTCCGAACAAGGTGACCAAGATCGAGTTTGACCTTCGAGACAAGAGCCACTGTTTCCGAAAGGGGCACAGGATCATGGTGCAGATTCAAAGCACCTGGTTTCCAGTGATCGACAGGAATCCTCAGAAGTTTGTGGATATATATCATGCCAGGGAAGAAGATTTTCAGAAGGCGGTTCATAGAGTGCACCGTTCAAAAAAGTATCCTTCACATATAAAGATTAGGATTATAGAGTAAGCAGGCTTCGCCTCTAAACATTTGACAGTTCAGAACAACGGGATAAACTCTTCTAATTTTTTTTCGTAAGAATCTAGAGGAAAGTAGAATGTCTAAGGCAATGAAAAAACAAATGACTTTTATAGGAGTCGGTCTCAAATTCGCAATAATATCTATTTTTTTCACAGCGATCATTTTTGCTGTACATTTTCTATGGATGTCTTATCTCTCTATTCCCATCCCACGTATTGTAGCTCAGGTTTTGGGGATACTTCTTCTGATAATAGGTGTTCCTGTCTATCTAATTTCTGGATTGACAATTCATAAATATTTTCATGATGGCCAGTTAGCGACAAAAGGGATTTATGGTTATTTCAGGCATCCCATTTATGGCTCTTGGATAGTATTTATTGTTCCAGGAATAGTTTTGATAATGAATTCTTTGATTGGATTGACTGTTCCGGTATTTATGTATGGTGTATTTAAGATATTAATTAAGGAAGAAGATCAATATCTCGAAGAGAAATTTGGAGAGGAGTATTTAGAATACAGGAAGAGAGTGGGCGAAGTACTCCCAAAATTCCAGACGATTTTCAGGGAGAACTAAAGGGGTCGCGTCTTGTACTCACCTGGTTTATCGGTCCAGGTGACGGCGGAGGAATGCGATCGTTTCAGTCCATGAAACTAGACTTCCACGCACTTCGTCTTTGACATTTCCTCCCTTCATGTATCTGTTGGGACCAGTGATAAAATAGGGGAGAAAGACCTGATGGCCACTATCCTTGCAGCGGATATGTTTGTACTCGTAGGGATGATTGAATTTTTCCAGTCTTTCCATGACCTTGTCTGAAAATTCGGCTGACGGCCAGGTCTGGTCATCTGTTCCGGAGACAAGAAGGATCGGGGCTTTGATCTTTTCAACGGGAATGGTGGCTTTCTCTACCGCAACCGGATCAGCTTGCTCGACCCCGAGCGCATAAAAGTGCCGGACTGAATCCAGCTCTCCTGTCTCGTATTTGGCTATGTCTTCTGGTCTGAGGACTCCTGTGAGATAGGGGAGGCCTTGTCCCTTAAGGCTCCAGGAGGAAGCCAGCTGCATGGTCTGGCTAACTCCTTGCCAGACATAACCGCTCGGCACCCAGGCCACAACAGCTTTATAGTCGTTAGTGGTAGCGCCCAGAAGAAGCGCCAGTTCTCCGCCTTTAGAACCGCCGACGACTCCTAAACAGTCGGGCTTGACGGCTTTTTGTGTTTTCATCCAGGCCGCAGCTTTATGGAAGTATTCAAGGGGGATTTCAACTAATTCCGGAGGAAGGTCCCTGTAGTTAAAATAGGCCAGGGTCAGCGCTGCGAATCCATTGGACGCGAAAGCCTGGGCCAGCCATTCGTACAGTCCGCCACCCGAACCGCCCAAAATGATCACTCCCGGGAATGGGCCGCGCGAGTCAGGATAGTGCAAGAAACCGAATAATCCGTCCTGTTCGAGAGGAATCCGAATCAAACCTTTACCCGGCATCTGGTAATAGCGACGCAAGCGGGCTGTAGCGGTCTGTCCTTTGGAATCTGTGACCGTGAAATGGACAGTCAAACCGTTCACTTCATCATGCCTATAAGAGGGGAGGCGTTTTCCTTTTGGATTCTGCGGCATCATTGACCAGAGGAGTCCCAGATTGTCGGCTTCAGTGTAATCGCCCGAAAGGGGAGTCTGTTTTCCAACGTCAATGGTTCCTTTGGCGTTTGCCTTAAAGGAGGCACTGGATTCCCAAACGGTTCTAGAGATATCGGTCGATCGGGCTTTGATGGTCGCCTGTTCGCCAGGCTTTAAACCCATGACCTTTATGGAAAACGGAGCCCCAAAGATCTGGTCAGCTGGATCAATAATAATCTGCAGCTCAGATTCCTTTGGCAGGTTGGAATCTCCAGTCTCAGCCTTCATCGGATTTACGGGTGACAATGTTAAGGTAAGCAGTATCGCTGCGAGTACCAGACAAGTATTCTTTTTAATCAAACAGTGTTTTCTTAGCTCCATGTTCGTCCACCTCCATATAGACTTGGATTACGAGATGTTTCATTTGCATAGACGAAAAAACCGGTGCAAAAGTTCAGTGGAAAAGTTTTCTAAATTAATTATTAGGAATCCCAGAGGATTGCATTTTTTACTCATGAGATTGCCACGCAAGCTCGCAATGACACATGGTTGAAGTCGCCGCGCAAATACGCAATGACATATGGTTGAGAATGTTGTCCATCGCTTGCATGTATGAAAGCGCTGCTTATGTCAATGACAGAACTACAGTGGTGTGATTTTTGTCCTGACCGATTTTATACTTGAATATTTTCAATTTTTTTTATAGGATAAGTAAAATTTTTCTATGAAGGAGATAAACATCATGAAATTATGTTTCTGTCGTTTTCTGCTTGCTTTGGGCGTTGTCGTGCTGGCTGTTTTCTTTTTTGGTGAACCCTGGGCAAAATGGGTTATTGTGGCTGCCGGTGCCATACTGGCCATCATGAGTCTTTTTTATAATGTTTGTTGCTGTAGAATGAAAAAAGAAGCAGCGGCTAAATAAACTTTTCGATTTCCAACCGAACCCAGCGAATTAACGGATCGCGTCTTAACATTTAACATTTCTGAAATTGGGGATAACCCCTGTTGAAAGGGGGAATGCCTCCAATTTTTCTCTCTGCCTGTTTAACATTAAGTGAGCGCCAAGCCCTGCCCGCCATGACATGAAAAGGATGAAAAGGGGCCTGGCCCCTTTTTTGGGGACTGTCCCTTTCTTGAAAAAAGGGCCCTGTCCTTTTTTTGACAACAATCCTTATTTTTTTTCGTATTAATAAACAAGGAATCAATGGATTTATGAATAAAACAAGCTCCGGTTTTAAGAAAATAGTCCGTTTGATACTAAGCTGGATCCTGCTTATTCTTGCAGTTCTATTGGGAATAGCAGGAGCTGTTTTAGGTTTTTTACTCTGTGCTGTGTTTTTGAGTCATGTAGTTCTTTTGAGCCTGATCGCACTGTTCTTTTGCTTTCTGATATCTTTTTTCCTTTCCTGGGCTGCCTGGAGAATGATACTGAGAGCACACCGTGCTCGTTTAGCTCTTGGAGTGGGACTGTGCACAGTTATAGGAATCATATTGATATCGTTATTTACGATATTTAAACCGCTGGTGCCGTCCTCTGAGATCATTGTGCCTAGAGTCCCAGAAGCTGTCGATTACTGGGACCTGGAAACAGGCTCACGCATTGCTTATCAAAAATTCTCAGCTGAGAATAGAACACAAGAAGAACCTATTATTTTTCTTCACGGGGGACCTGGCGGAGCTGTCATCTCTTTCCAGCCGATTACTGATGTGATTTCAGCACTGTCAAAGGATGGGTATGATGTTTATTTTTATGACCAGGTTGGAGGAGGGCTATCCGGGAGGTTGAAGAACATCAGAGATTACCGACTCTCCCGCCATGTGCTGGACCTTGAGCAGATAAGAAAAAAGATCAAGGCTGAAAAGATGATCCTGGTGGGAGAATCTCATGGAGGTAGACTTGCGGCTCATTATGCGGCTTCATACCCCGAGAATGTAAAAAGGTTAGTGCTGATATCGCCCGGAGAGCTGATATCTCAGGAATGGGATGAAGAGAGCAGTGGGATCATCAAGGATAAAGCTTCTCCAGAGACTCTTCAGAAGTTCGATGATTTATTTAAGACACCACGAATAATGTTTACAGTTTTACTCTTTGAAATTAATCCCGACGCGGCCCACAATTTTTTATCCGAAGCTGAAGCAGACACCCTGGTGACAAAACTCTTCTCTTTGGTGCTGGGAGGCATGGCTTGCGATCCCGTAAATTTTCCTGATGATCACAATATCTTATTTGGTTTCTGGGCGACTATGATACCTGACGAACTACCTGAACCTGAGGATGAAACTGTGAAAGGCGAACTCAGATCAATGAATCATCCAGTTCTTATCCTCAAGGGAGAATGTGATTATCTCAAATGGGAAGTCACTTACGAATACAAGTCTCTGTTGAAAAACTCCACTCTTCTCTTTTTAGAGGGTGCGGGACATATGCCTTTTCTGGAGAAGCCCGGACTTGTTCTGAATTCCATCAGATCATTTCTCCTCGATAAACCGCTTCCCTTGCCAGCATACACTGGCAAAACACCGCCAAAGAAATAGCCAGCCTTTAATCATATGTCATTGCGAGCAAGGCGCGGCAATCTCTTGCAAAAATGTCATTACGAGGAGCGAAGCGACGTGGTAATCTCTTATGAAAAATTCATTTCTTTTTATGAGATTGCCACGCAAGCTCGCAATGACATAAGGTTGATGAGATTGCCACGTTTCGCTCCCATTGACACAAGGAATTGAAAACGGGGACAGATTCAAATTCTATGAAAATGGGGGTATGAAAACGGGGACAGTCCTCAATTTTGGCATGAAAACCAGGACAGACCTTAATTCTATAAAAAGTGGGACTGTCTCTGATTTTAGGCGAAAAATTCCGGTGGAAAATCCCTTAACCGTATGATATCCAGCGCCCTTTCTTTGATGTCAAAGCCCATCGGACATTTCACGACACACGAGGAACAATCGGCACAGGCGATGGGATTGTCCTTAACGGATTCAATGTTTCTTGCGGCAAGGGCAAGGTCTCGATAGCCATATGTATACATGTAGCACCGCATCAGCGTCGGGATATCAGGGGCTATTGAGCATTGTTCCAGACAGGTCCCGCATCCCTGGCAGAAAAGGCTGTCCTTATGGTTCGCCCGCGCAAGCTCCAGATTTTTTTTCTCTTCAGGTGTCAGGGTGAGGTCTTCCATGATAGAGAGATCCGTTTCCAGCTGGTCGAATGTGCTGATACCAGGGACAGAGGTGTGGATGTTCTCGTTTTGCAGCACCCATTTGAGGGCTGCCCTGGGATCACTGACAGCCTTTTGTGTGCCGGTCATCCAGGACTCACCCGTAATGGTCTTCATGGCGATTATCCCCATACCCTTATCCGCTGCATAGGCAATAGCTTTTTTTCTTTCTTCGATATCTTTGATCTGAAAGTTGTAAGCGATTACTGCCACATCATAAAAGCCGCTGTCCGCAGCGGCACGGATAGCTTCCGGAACGAAACTATGCGAACCTATGCCTAAGAACCTGGCTTTCCCCGCCTTTTTCATCTTTTCCATCGATTTCATCACGGGTTCAAACATGACCGATTCTTTTTTTGCGGCAAAAGGAAGGTTAAAGATATCCACATAGTCAACATCCATTCTCTTCAGGCTTCCTTCGAATTCTTTTTCAAATCTGGCAATATCGGTATCTTTTGAAAAAACACCCGATTGATAGTCTATCGGCTGGGGGATGACACCGGTCGCTATGATGATATCCTCTCTTTTGTAGTGTTTAATCACTTTTCCCACGAATTCTTCCGCGCGGCCGTTCGCATAGTATTGAGCCGTTGCGATGAAGCGGATCCCTACATCCAGGGCTGTTCTCACCAGAGCTTCTGAGATGGCATCCATGGTTCCCATGCTGACGATCGGGAGTTTTATTCCTGTTTTTCCGAGGGTGCGGTATACCAGCCTATGTTTTTTCTCGTTTTCTACTTTGCTGGAGTCATCTCCTTTGCACTCCAAATGTGGAAGCGCAAGTGCCCCGGCAATTCCCGCTAATCCTTTAGATAGGAAGTTCCTTCGATTCATACAGGTGTTTCTTTTGGCCATGATTCGCTCCTTTTTTGGTTTGTGATGATCGGTATTTATATTTACGCTATTGTAATGAAAAAAGTTCTTGAATTGAAATATATTATTTGTATTGAATAAAACTTGAAGTGTAAAAAAAATGAATGTACTAAAAAGTGAAAATGAGAACTAAAACAATAATGATCAATACGATCAATACTTTATTCATCCT
>JGI24422J19971_10000312_pt1 | contig 26594 bp, 22 predicted proteins | sample DeeMarSWOR152_54_FD_19971 | JGI IMG/M metagenome (IMG submission 19971) | reverse complement strand
CTACCCCGTTCTCAATTGCCTGCAGGCAGCTGACATATCACTCCCTTTGCTTTTTCTGATTGGAGCTTGGAGTTTGTTTCGGATTTCGACATTAGAGCTTCGGATTTATTCATAGCAGTGTAGGGATCTCAGGATGGTCCCCAACAAATCCAACCAACGCAATAAACATCAAAACACTAATCCTTGATCAGTCCTTGTCCAATTTCATGGTCCGTAGTTTTGCTAATTCCCAGATGTAGTCGTAAAGGTGCAGCCCTTTGCTCGCGGCTATGATCTCACCATCTTCCACACCTATGCTTTCAGCCATGTATTCCTTTAATAGTTGAATGGCACCCAGATTAGCCGGAAATCCATTCCACAGGTCCCATGACCGAAAATAGACGATAAAGTGAAGTCGGTTATCCTCGATCCTGGTATCAATCCCCCTGAGGCAGGGAGGATCTCTAAGGTATATCGACTTTGGATTGCCAACGGTCATGTAGGCCTGGTTTGTACCATGGCCATCTTCCCGGTACATCCTGATAACCTCTTTTATCTGAGGCTCAAGATACTCCCCGTAGGTATACTCCTCACCTTCCTTTCTTACAGAGGTCATGAGGTATGGCAGGTATTGATCCAGGTAATCGTCAGCAACCGGATTGGGTATTCCGAGAGACGGAGGGATATCAGGTAAAAGCGGTCTCGTTGCTGGAAATTTTATGTTCACCGTTACGTAATCAAACTCAAGCCGTTTTTGTCCCTGAAAGCTGCCCCTCTCTATTGTATAGGTCCTTCCCTTTTCAAGGATCTGGTAAACGCACTGGAACCAGGCGTCTGGCAAATCCCTTGCTGTAATGAACACAAGCTGCATCTCCTTTTACCCCCTGACAGCGCCTATAATGGTACCAATCATTTTAGAAACCCTCCCGGAGATGACCTCGCTTTACCATGAGTGCCGAGTTTCCCTTCAATATAAGATCCTCCTGCTTATTAATCAATCTCTCACGGACCTCCAGTTATTGTATCTACCTGCCTTGCAGGGAGGAGGATTTAAGAAGGGCTCGGTGGCAAGATCCTTGTTGGTTTTGTAGAACCGATATCTCGCCTCTGGCTTGATAGGCCTTTAGAAAACGCTGATAGGTCCAAGGTTGGCAGAACTACTGCTCTTCTAGTGCTCTTGTCAAGATCTCATTGACGAGTCTGGGATTGGCCGTTCGGCCGGTTTTTTCCATCACCTGACCTACAAAAAATCCGAATAGCTGCCGTTTCCCTTTTCTGTATTCATCCACCTGATCGGGGCTCTCTCTTAAGACCTGCTTAACAATAAGGGCAATCTCTCGCTCATCGGAAATCTGGACCAATCCCCTATCCTTCACGATCCTCCTGGCTGATTCTCCTTCTCTGTACATCTCCTTAAAGACATCCTTGCCTATCCTCCAGCTAATAATACCGTCTTTGATCATTTTTAAAAGTTCAACCAGGGCTGAGGCAGTCACTGGGCAGTCCTCTATTGTGCTGTCATCAGCCTTTAATTCCCTTAAAAGCTCGCCCATAATCCAGTTGCTGACCATTTTTGCATCGCTTGTCTCCCGGGCGCAAAGCTCGAAGTAGTCAGCCAGTTCTCTGGAGGATGTAAGCACTTCTGAATCGTACCTTGGTAGCCCATACTGGTCAATAAATCGCTTCATCTTTGCATCAGGCAGCTCCGGGAGACTTGCCCTGATCTCATCGAGCCATCGTTGATCGACCACTAATGGGAGGAGATCCGGTTCTGGAAAGTACCGGTAGTCATGGGATTCCTCTTTGCTCCTCATGGGGAGCGTCTTTCCCTCGTTCTCATTCCAGAGCCTGGTCTCCTGAATGACCTCCCCCCCACTCTCCAGGATACCCCACTGCCTCTTAATTTCATAGTCGAGGGCCTTGTGCACATGACTGAATGAATTCATATTTTTCAGCTCCGTCCTCGTACCTAGACCTCTCAGCCCTTTTAGCCGCAATGATAGATTAGCATCACATCTGAAGCTCCCCTCCTCCATGTTCCCGTCTGAGATCCCGAGATAGCGTAGAATGGAACGGAGCTTTTTTAGATAGGTTACCGCCTCCTCACTGGAGGAAATGGCTGGCTGGCTAACGACTTCAATCAAAGGCACCCCACAACGGTTGAAATCAATATAACTCAGGCCTTCCGCATCATCATGGATGGATTTTCCCGCGTCCTCTTCAAGGTGTATCCTGGTCAGACCGATCCTTTTTCTCCCCTGATCCGTCTCTATCTCAATGCATCCATGTTCAGCTAAGGGCAACTCGTATTGGGATATCTGATATCCCTTGGGGAGATCTGGGTAGAAGTAGTTCTTCCGCGTAAAGCCGCTTTCAGGGGAAATATGGCAATGGGTAGCCAAGGCCATCATCAGCGCATACTCCACTGCCTTCTTATTCAACGCAGGCAGAATTCCAGGAAGGCCAAGACAGATAGGGCACGCACGGGTATTGGGTTCTCCTCCATAGGTGGCGGAGCAGCCGCAGAATATCTTGCTTGCTGTCTTTAGTTGGGCATGAACCTCCAGGCCTATAACCGCCTCGTAGTCCACGATCCTATCCTATCTTCTCCACCCAACCATAGGGATCACGCTTTTCCGCATACTGGATGGCCACAATCTCATCATAAAGTCTTTGGGATACCTCCCCCATCTTACCCCCGGCTATCACATAGTCCCTATCCTCATAGGTTATCTGTCCAACTGGCGAAATAACAGCCGCCGTTCCAGTCCCAAAGGCCTCCTTGAGCCGACCACTGGTGGCAGTAGCAACAACTTCATCGATAGATATCAGCCCCTCTTTCACCTTCAAACCCCAATCCTTGACTATCCTGATTACAGAATCCCTGGTGATCCCCGCCAAAATACTCCCCGTCAGAGGTGCGGTTATGACCTCATCATCTATTACAAAAAACATATTCATGGTTCCCACCTCTTCCACCCACCTCTTTTCACATCCATCTAGCCAGAGTACCTGGCTAAAACCCTTTTCCTTGGCCTCCTGTGCTGCCAACAGGCTATTTGCGTAGTTACCTGCGGTCTTGGTCTCTCCGGTACCGCCAGCAGCAGCCCTGACGTATTTAGCCTCCACATAGATCTTGATGGGATTCAGTCCCTCAGCATAGTAGGATCCCACAGGCCCTATGATAATATAGAAAAGATACTTGCTTGCTGGCTTGACACTCAAGAATGGCTCTGTTGCAATCATCGTAGGCCTAATGTAGAGGGAGGTTCCCCGAGTCTTAGGGATCCATTCCCGGTCAACGAGGATCAGCTTTTTGAGGGCCTCCATGGCGAAATCGACATCAAGCTCGGGCATACACACCCTTCTCGCCGAATGATTGAGTCTCTTGAAATTATCAACTGCCCTGAACAGGTATATCCCCCCATCTTTACCGTAGTAGGCCTTTAGGCCCTCAAAGATCTCCTGGCCATAATGGAAACAAGCCGCAGCCGGGTCAAGCCTTAGGTTGCCGTAGGCCTCTATCCTGGCATTGCGCCAACCATTGTCCCTATCGTAATCGATCAGGAGCATATGGTCGGTAAATATCTCACCGAAGCCAAGTTTGGATTCATCGGTTGGCTTCTCCTTCAGGTGGGTGGCTAGATTGACCTTGATTTCCATGTTCGCCCTGCCTCCTTTCAAAAACCTATTAAATAGTAAGTCAATTAATCTGACCCCGGGGGTTCTATTCCACCTCAGTCATTTTCTTCGCTACTGCTCATTCTTCGTATTTCTTGAAAACAAGGCTCGCGTTTATGCCCCCGAAGCCAAATGAATTTGAGAGGGCATATCTTATATTTGCGCGCCGGGCTTTATGGGGCACATAGTCTAGATCGCATTCGGGATCAGCTTCATCCAGATTAATGGTGGGAGGTATTAGACCCTCTTGTAGGGTCTTTGTTGTAAATATCCCTTCTACCGCCCCAGCAGCCCCCCACATATGGCCTATCATGGATTTATTCGCGCTGATCATTATCTCCTTTACCCTCGGTCCAAATAGCTTCTTGATGGCAAGCGTCTCTGTTCCATCATTTGCGACAGTGGATGTTCCATGGGCATTAATGTACTCTATCTCCTCTGGCCTTATCCCAGCCTCCTCAATGCTGAGCTCCATACATTTCATCGCGCTTTCCCCGCTCGGCAGGGGAGCAACTGCGTGATAAGCGTCGCAGGTGGAACCATATCCCACTACTTCCGCATAGATCTTTGCCCTCCGGGCCCTTGCATGCTCAAGCTCTTCCAGGATCAGGACCCCTGATCCCTCGCTGGTGACAAAGCCGTTTCTCCCCTTATCAAAGGGCCTGCTTGACCTGTGGGGCTGCTCATTCCAGGAAGTCGCTAATGCGCCGAGGTTATCCAGACTTGCCATGAGAGTAGGGCTAATACCAGCATCCGCGCCACCCACAACCATTACCTCGGCCTCTCCGTATTTGATCGCCCTGAATCCCAACCCTATTGCGCTTGTTCCTGCTGAACACGCCTCCTGCAGGAAGTGGTGGGGGCCCCGAGCATTGCACATAAATGCCATCTCACCCGCAGCAGTGTTAGCGGAGAGGTTAATGATCAGATAGGGGGTCACGCTCCTCATGAGCCCCTTCACAACGAGCTCATGGTTTGCCTCGAAGGTCTTGCAGGACCCAATCGCACTTGCAGCTACTACCCCTACCCTGTATTCCTCCCCTGAGCTAACCTCAAGTTGGCCATCCTCTATGGCCATCTTCGTGGCTGCCAGAAGGAAGTGTACAAATCGATCGGTCCTCTTAATCTTCTTCGGTTTCAGAAAACCCTCTGCTGAAAAGCCCCTTACCTCACCGGCTACTTGACATTTCAGCGAGGAGGCATCGAACTGTGTAATCTTCTTGACACCGGACTCCCCGGCGCACAATCTCTTCCAGCTTTCCTCAACCCCTACAGCCAAAGGGGTTACAGCTCCCATACCAGTAACAACAACTCTCCTTTTCACCCTTTGCCTCCTACCCCTCATCCACCGCTATCCCCATCTCCTGCTCCTTTTTGGCAACGGCAAGCCGTGTCTTGACTACGGTGTCGGGTATGAGGCTGATGGAGTCAATGCCGCACTCTACCAGGAAGGTGGCGAACTCGGGGAAGTCGCTGGGCGCCTGACCGCAGATGCCGATCTTCCTCCCCCTGCGTCTTGCAACCGCAATGACCTCCTTTACCATGGCCTTCACTGCCTCATTTCTCTCATCGAAGATGTGGGCAACGAGGTCACTGTCCCTGTCGAGGCCAAGGATCAGCTGGGTGAGGTCATTTGAGCCAATGGAGAACCCATCGAAGATGTCGGCAAACCGCTCTGCGGAGATCACATTGCTGGGGATCTCACACATCACGTAGAACTCAAGGCCATTTTCCCCCTGCACTAACCCGAAGTCCGCCATGGCGTTGATGACTTTCTGCCCCTCCTCAGGTGTCCTGCAGAAGGGGACCATCACCGTGATATTGGTGAGGCCCATCTCATCCCTCGCCTTTCGAATTGCCCTGCACTCAAGGCCAAATGCCTCCCTGAACCGCTCATCGTAGTAGCGGGAGGCACCCCTCCAGCCGATCATGGGGTTGCTCTCAACTGGCTCATAGAGGTGCCCGCCAATGAGGTTGGCATACTCATTGGTCTTAAAGTCTGAGAGCCTCACGATGACCTCATTGGGATAGAAGGCAGCCCCAATCCTGCCAATACCCATGGCAAGCCTGTCGATGAAGAACTCCTCCTTGCTCTCCTCATAGGGGGCAGTGAGCTCATCAATCCTGGCAACGATCTCGCGGGCCTCGGGGTCATCCCTTCCCTTGAGCTCATCATAGTGAATGAGGGCCAGGGGGTGGATGCCGATGTGGGAGTTGATGATGAACTCCTCCCTGGCAAGGCCAACCCCATCATTGGGGATCTGGGCATCCCTGAAGGCATTCTCCGGGATGCCCACGTTCATCATGATCTTGGTCCTGGTGGGCGGGATCTGATCGAGGTCGAGGCGCTCAACGGTGAAGTTAAGGAGCCCCTTGTAGACCGTGCCTATATCCCCTTCAGCACAGGAGACAGTGACAGGCTCTCCGGTGGTGAGCCTCTCGGTTGCGTGCTCGGTTCCGATGATACAGGGGATCCCCAGCTCCCGGGAGATGATGGCAGCATGGCAGGTACGGCCTCCCTTGTTGGTGACAATGGCAGCGGCGATCTTCATGATGGGCTCCCAGTCAGGGTCTGTCATGGTGGTCACCANGACCTCACCCCTCTGAAACTCACCGATGTGGGAGGAATCCTTGATGATGTGGGCAGCCCCCTGGCCGATCTTGCTGCCCACTGCCTGACCGGTGAGGAGCACTCTCCCTGTCTCCCTGAGCACATAGGTCTCAATGGTCCTCTGGCTTTGCAGGGAGTGCACGGTCTCAGGGCGTGCCTGCACAATGAAGAGCTCACCCCGCTCCCCATCCTTTGCCCACTCGATGTCCATGGGCTTTTGGTAGTGATCCTCGATGATACAGGCCCACCGGGCGAGGGCTAAGATCTCATCATCGGTGAGGGCAAAGCGGCGTCTGTCCTGTTCTGGGGTCTCGATGTCCCTGGTGGGCTGCTCGGGGTCATCGGTGTAGACCATCGTGAGGTGCTTTCCCCCGAGGCGCTTCTCCACGATGGGCCGCTTTCCCTCCTTGAGGGTTGGCTTGAAGACATAGTACTCATCCGGGTTGACCGCACCCTTGACCACGTTTTCCCCGAGCCCATAGGAAGCGGTGATGAGGACCGCATCCTGAAAGCCGGTCTCGGTGTCAATGGAGAAGATCACCCCTGCAGAGGCCTTATCGGATCTGACCATCTTCTGCACCGCAATGGAGAGGTACACATCGAACTGGCCAAAGCCCTTATCGTGGCGGTAGGAGATAGCTCGGTTGGTAAAGAGGCTCGCAAAGCAGCGCTTGCAGGCGTCAATTAAGGGGTCCTCGCCCTTGATATTGAGGAAGGTCTCCTGCTGGCCTGCAAAGGAGGCATCGGGCAGGTCCTCTGCGGTGGCAGAGGATCTCACCGCTACATCAACCCCCGGGCCATAGCGCTCCTCCATCCTTTGGTATCCAGTGGTGATGGCATCGGTGAGCTCAGGGGGGAAGGCGGTGTTCCTGATGATGGACCTCACCCGCTCTCCCCTGCTCCGGAGGTTGTCCATATCGTGGGTGTTGAGGCCCTCTAAGGCATCCCTGATGGCCTCCTCGATACCGGCCTCAGCGATGAGGTAGCGGTAGGCATGGGCGGTGATGGCAAACCCCCAGGGGATACTGACGCCCCTGGAGCTCAGGTGTTGGTACATCTCACCCAGGGATGCGTTCTTGCCGCCTACCAGGGGCACATCATCGATGGTGATCTCATCAAACCACAGGATGAGCTGCGTTGCTCGGTCTTGATGCATGGTAGTGTCCTCTCGTTAAGGGATTCTATGGCAAATTTTCGTTTCCGTATATCATCAATATTCAGAGCTTGTCAATCGGCAAAAAATGGTTTAAAAGAGCAGGGAAATCCCCGAAATACCTCTCTGACTGGGGGTACATGTTTAAGCGGACAGGTTTATGACCTTAGATCCTTGGGTATCCGTTTCCAAGCTGACCATAAAGGGGAGTCCCGATGATAAAGCCATGGCCGATAATTGAATCAACTAAGGGTCCTGATATGGGCCTTTTTTCCATTCAAGTAAATCGGTGTCGTTCTCCCAAGACCGGGCGCGAGCACGATTTCTATGTTATTGATTTCCCAGACTGGGTCCAGATCATACCGATTACAGCTGATGATCAGGTCGTCATGATCAGACAATATCGGCACGGCTGTGGTCGCATTTTTTTGGAATTACCCGGCGGACTGATAGATAAAGCCGATCCCAGCCCAGATAAAAGTGCCAGAAGAGAACTCTTAGAGGAAACAGGCTACCTCGCGGAAGACCTTCACCTTTTAACAAGGACTTACCCACAACCTGCAGTCCTGAGCCATATGGGGCTGACCTATCTGGCAAGGGAAGTAAGAAGGGTCGGGGCATCCAACCTTGATCCGACAGAGGACATAGAGGTGTATTTGGTAGAGCTCCAACGCATTCCAGGCATGATCCGGAGCGGGGAGATAGACCACGGTCAGACCGTCATGGCCCTCAGTCTGTATTTCCTGCTGAATACCATGTCCTCGGTGAACGGCCACAGGGTATAAGAACGAAATCTTAAAGGAGGGGGATAGTTGTGAAAGAGGTTGGAATTATTGGCGTCGGACAGAGCAATTTCGTGAGAGGATATCCAGGCTCGATCAGGGAACTCGCCTTTGAGGCTTTTAAGGAGGCTGTGGAGGATGCTCAGATACCAATAAAGAAAATTGATGCATCTATAATCGCATCTGCCCCTGAATACGATAAGCAGAGATCCCCTGCCGGGGTGATTGCTGAGTATCTCGGCCTTACCCCTCAGCCCACGTTTTATATTGAATCCATTTGTTCCTCGGGCAGTATGGCCTTGAGGGTGGCCTACTCAATGATCAAATCAGGCCTCCATGATGTTATTGCCGTTATAGGCTTTCAGAAGATGTCGGAGATCTCATCCAGCGAGTCCCAGGAGAGGATGGGAAGAGGCGCCGATATACAGTGGGAATCACCTTTTGGTACCACCATGCCGGCGTATTACGCAATGTATGCCCGCGCCCATATGGCCAGGTATGGAACAACAGAGGAGGATCTTGCTAAGATAAGGCTTAAGGCTGCTATGTACGGCCAGATGAACAAGAAGGCCCTCTATAGGAAGCCTGTAACCCTGGAGATGTTCTCTGATCCTGAGAGCACTCTGTCAGCTCCCGTTGCTAAACCCCTACGGGTTGGAGATTGCTGTGCCAACGCCGATGGTAGTTCCTGTATCATTGTGGCAAATGGGGAAAACGCTAAGGCCATGTGTGAGAAACCCGTCTGGATAATGGCCCTCGGGGCAGCCTCTGAGACGGTTAATATGGCTGGCAGGGACCTTCTGACCAGCTTACGCGTGAGCGTTAATGCGGGAACCCAGGCGTACCAAATGGCTGGAGTCACTCCAAGAGACATCAATGTGGCAGAGGTACACGACTGTTTCACTATTGCGGAGCTGATGGCCTATGAGGACTTAGGGTTTGCTAAGCCTGGCGAGGGAAGGGATCTGAGCGCATCTAAGGAGACCTATAGAGAAGGAAGGATCCCTGTCAATGTAGACGGCGGTCTTCTATCTAAAGGACATCCCATCGGGGCAACAGGGGGTTCGCAGATCAGGACAATAGCGCTTCAGTTGAGAAACGAGGCTGGGGAGATGCAGGTGAAAGATCCTGAGATTGGTCTTGTCCATAATATTGGTGGCGTTGGTCTTTACGGAAATGTGACTATACTTAGGAGGTGAGACAATGGCTAAAAAAGAGGTGGACGATAGATTTAAGCGATTTGGCACCGTAAGCTTTACCGCTGTCACCAGGACCAATGATTTTGTCGGCTACCTCGAGGAAGGGAAAATCATGGGCACGGGATGTAAGGCCTGTGGCGCCACTTACTTTCCCCCGAGATCGGATTGTTTTCGGTGTTTAGAGAGTAATATGGAATGGTTTGAGGTTTCCGGTACTGGAAGCCTGTTAAGCTTTACCGAGCTAGAGTATGCCCCTGCAGGATTTCAAGATGATCTTCCGTATACCATCGCTCTCCTGGACTATGGGGGCTATAAGGTCTTTGGCAGGATATCAAAGGATATACCCTACGAGGAGTTACATGTGGGAATGGAGCTAAAGGCCGAGGTCAGGACCCTTCCAAACGGTCAGCTTAATTATGTCTTTAAAAGGCCTTAAGGGGTCCTGCACCAGCATGCCAAGGTGACCGGGGCAGCTCTTCGTGGCAGCCTGCAGGACTCAGATCGCTCCCTGGGCCTATTTCCGTGCCAGGAGTGCCGCGCCCAGAGCGCCCACAATCTGGGGCTCGGTATGCACATGTATAGAATGTCCCAGCTTCTCCTCCATGAACGACACCACCGCCCTGTTCTTTGCTACCCCACCGCTCATGGTCACAGCAATATGTACCCCCAGCGTCTTCACCATGCTCCACACCCGGTTTACGATGGATCGGTGCAGGGCCCGGATGATCTCCTCCTTGGGGTGGTTTTGCGCCACCAGGGAGACCACCTCACTTTCGGCGAACACGGTACAGACGCTGCTGATCCGAACATCGCCGCCTGCCCGCAAAGACAGATCGCCCATCTTATCCAGCGAAACTTGAAGCTTGGCCGCCATCACTTCGAGGAAACGCCCTGTGCCGGCCGCGCACTTGTCGTTCATGGTAAAGTCTAGCACCTTGCCACCCTCTCCAACGCGGATCACCTTGGAGTCCTGACCGCCGATATCGATGACCGTGCCGGTGTCCGGAAACAGATGATGGGCTCCCAGGGCGTGACATGAGATCTCAGTGATCTTTTTGTCGGCGAAAGGTACACAAGCCCGGCCATAACCCGTGGCCACGGTACGTTTGATCTCGTCGTAGCTTCTGCCCACCAGTACCAGGGCCTTCTGCAGAGCCTCTTCTGCCGCTTCAGTGCTATTGGCCCCGGTTCCCACGATGCTGTAGCCGGCTAGCTCTCCTTTGCCGTCAAGGATCACAGCCTCCGTGCTCAGAGCGCCCACATCGATACCAGCAAAGTAATTCATAATTTACCTCCTAAACCCCCATGGCCTCAAAGAAGGCCTCCATGCGGATGCGGGCCTGCTCCTCGGAGTAGGCCCGGGAGTCGGTGATGTCCGCCTCAATGACAACCGAAGGCACTCCTAGTCGTTGCATTAAAAGACGCCTTAAGTCGTACTGGCCCACGGAATAGGGCTTGCAGCTTCTGGCCGAGTGGATGACCAGCCCATCTACCTGGAACTCCTTGATAAGCCGCTCCATGAGCCCGAGCCGGTGGTTAAGGTTGTTGTTGAGGATCACCAGACTGTAGGTCTTGGCCATGGACTCAAAGGGACGGCTCTCGGCCATGTAGGGGATGGTCTCGGCCCAGGCGTTGGTATAGGTGGCGGTGACAAAGTTCATGCCTCGCGCGGCAAAGAGGTTGGAGAGATCCCGCATCTTGTACCAGATAGCAATGTTGTCCCACATCAGCCGTTTGTGCTCATTGGTGATGGCCCCCATGCCTCGGTCCACCCGCTCTTTCAGTTCGCCCAGGAGGGTCCGATAATATTCCAGAGCCACCGGCAGCCCGCGCAGTGATACGATGGGGGCCAGGTGGCCAAAGGCGTCAAAGATGGTCATGGGTGCCGGTCTGGCCTTCATGGTGTCCAGTACCTCGCCCCAGGTGTTAGAGGCCTCCTTAGCAATACGGATTATACCCTGGAACTTCCGATAGTTAAAACGTCGTCCTGACACCTTTTCCAATGTGGGAATCATCTCTTCAAACTGCCGAACCATATATGCGATGTCGATCCCATTGATCTCCTCAAAGTTGTAAGGCGTATCGAAGAGGATAAGCGGTATTTGCCAGTAATGAGCCAGGGCCTTGTACCAGTAGACCACGGTCTGGCAAATGTTGTTGGAGGCGAAGAGAAGGTCGGGTTTTGGCAATTTGCCGGCCGGTGTCTTCCTCGAGAAGTAATGCCCTAAGTCTATGCGGGCATACGAGCAGAGATCCTGGTGATAGCCGTGCTCCTCAGCCACGCTGCAGAGCTCAGGCCCCATTTTCTGCGCACCGCAGAGGGCGCCATGGTTTTCGGGGTAAACCGTGTAAAAGTCAAAAGGCCTCAGCAATTCCACCGGCGCTCCGCTGCTCACCCAAGCCACGGGTTTGGCACCCTCCGCATAGCGGGAAAGGAAATAGTGGCGGGTCATGATTTCCTTCAGCCGTGCGCTGGCCTCGAGCGGTGGACCGAAGTTCGGGTTGGGCTGTCTTGATCGCCTTTTCCTCGTCGCACGCGAAAAGCGCATGAGGGCTGGTGAACCAAGGTCCTTCATGAAATGGTAACGAAGGTTTCTGACTAACGACATAGGCATCCTCTAACTGATCATTTCCACAAAAGCCTCAACCCTTGTGGCAAGCTGGCCGCTCAGGCCCTGGTTCAACTCCAGGTCGATGACCAGGGTAGCTATTCCCCTTTTTTTCAGTTCCTCCACAATTTGCGGAACATCAAAAAGCTCCGGTTCACAGAATTTCACCATATAAAAGACCACACCCTTAGCCCCAGTCAACTTGATCTTCTCAATGAGGTAATCCAATCGCTCACTGATAGGTGAGTCTTTTGTAGTGCAAGGCGGCATGTTGAAGTAGCCCTCCGTCAAAATTTCAAAGGGGTCTTCAGCCTTACCAGGGGGCTCCAGAAGCCTTCGCCTGCATCCCAGCAAATCATCGTCGGCAACCCGCACCCCAAACTGGTCAAGGAGGGACAAAATCTCTGGCGGGTTTGGCAAAACCCCGCTTAGGATGACAGCCGGCCTCTTGCGGTTTTCGGCCTTTGATTCGCCCAGGAATCTCTCCAGAAGGGGGATGAAATCATCTGGATGGAGATATTCCCCATAACGGATGAGCTTGTAAAATTGGACATTGGAAAGGCTTAGCGCCCCTCTAGTCCTTAGTTCATAAAGCTCCCTGATAAGGGTAGCAACACGCTGCCCGTGTGCTACTCGGCGGTTGAGTTCCGAAAGGTCAAGTAGCCCCAGTTGTTTCTCAAGCTGCGAGACCAATGACTTGAGCTGCTCCATGTAATAAACCCTGGAGGCACTCCCGTACGGGGCCTTGGGATGGTAGAAAAAATAGCAGGGCTTATCCAGACCTAGGTAGTCATAAACGATAGAGGCCAGGTTCTGGATCGAGTCACAGGTATGGGGAAAAAGAAAGGCGTCCAGGTCGCCACATTTGCCTTGGAGGATCAATTCCAGTCCCAGTTTGACAACCGAGCAGATATATGGCTGCAAATGAGCGTTTGCATGGCTTACCTCAAGGGGCGGATCCCAGATTTCAACCGGTAGGACGTTCATCGCCCAGAGGATCTCACGGGGGTACTGGGCCGGAAAAACACCGAACAGCTTTCTACCATGCGATTCCTTCTGTTGTCGCAGGTAATCCTTGCGCGCTGGCGGATAAGATCGAGTTATGGTTTCCATATAAAACCTTTTATCGGCCTGACCTCGATGTAATCGGGAAAGACTTTTTCGTCTAATTCTTTAAAATGGCAGCTCATTCTCGCAGAGCCGTAGTCTGTGAATGACTCTCATTTTTCATGCTGGGAACATCCTCACAAATATCGGAGATTGGCAGGGATAACCAGTATATCAACACAACCTATTGCTGTGTAACGCCTAATTGTGGCAAGTAGGACTTTGAATTTGGCAGAACGAATGCTTGTGTTGGGATAAAAAATGGTGGACGGTATATCCCACTCAGGTCAGAGCGCTACGGATGATCCGCATTGATGCCACTTAAGGCAAGATTTGACGCTTCGGAACATGGACCTGGAACCGATACTTAATCTTCGGGCTTCAAACCGTCCACCAAGGGCAATTTACAGGCAGCTTCTGGCTTTGTCAAGATTTTGCGCAAGACCTTGTAAAGTCTCTCTCGTCTACCCACTGTTCTTTCCCCGCCGAGCCTTATGTTATGCTGCCTATATGCAGCTTTATATTACTGCAACAGGAAATCCGGTCACTGAGAAGTTTTTGTGAAGGCAAGAGGAATCAAGGACTTGCCCCTTTCCCGGGCCATCTGCATCATGGCATCGCGGGGCTTTCGAGGGGGTTCGTGGCGCTCCTCTTCCGGCTTCGGCTTAAGACTCAGGGCCCCGCTAGTGCACATACTGACGCACAGTCCGCAGCCGATACAGCGGTCAAGGTTAACCCCAGCCACTTCCTCCGGCCCGATAGCGATGGCCCCCATCTGACAGCGATCCAAGCACGTCTCGCAGGCAGAACACAAATCGGAATCTACCACAGCATAGTAATTGGATATGACCATCTCGGCTGGCCGAGGATGCTTTTTGAGAGCCCGAAGCATGCCACAGCAATCCCCGCAGCAGTTGCAAATCGCGCCCGGATCCTGGGCATTTGAAGGCTGGGGAACCAGGCCTGCTTCCTCGCATTGGTCCAGAATTTCAAGGGCCCCTTCCTGACTGATCCACCGACCCATTTCCCGTTCAACATAGTACTTGGCGTGGGATCCGAAAGAAAGGCAAACCTCAAGGGGCTTACCGCAGGCTTGATCTATGAGACCCTGTTGGACTCTACAGATGCAATTGGCAACAGCGATCCGCTCCTTGGATTTTATAATTTCCCGGACATCTTCGTACGGGGCCACCGACCACGAGACATTAATGGCGCGATTAACCGGTATCGTCCGCATAGGTAAAGTCTGTTGTGAGGTGTGGCGGCCGAAGGCCTCCTCGAAGTATTGTTCCATTAATTGGGCCAGCTCGCGGTCCATGGTCTTCACCTGAAATTCATAAACCCCGATCACAAAGGGCGTTGCGGCGTACTGGATCGAGTCTTCCTTTCGTAGACGGAAGATGAGCCCTTTCTCGGCCATGCCCTCCAGAAGGACAGCCAGTTGGTCCGGGTCCTGTTTCATCCGTCCAGCCACGGCCTCAGGTGCCTCGAGCATCATGCTGAGATTCAGGTACATATGGGCCTCTTCCTCGGTAAAGAGCTTTTCAAGAATCTTCATTTCCACACCAGATGTTGTGGTTGGAAAGCCGACAGAGTACTGATCCAACTGTTCCCGCAGCTCGTAATAGATCTTGTTAGGCACGCTATCCTCCTTTCTCAGCTCTTGAGAAGCTGATTTTCCCAGAACAGCCGAAAATGAAACCTCCCGCAAGCCATCCTGGTGCCTTTTCCTGAGCTGTAAACCACTATCTCCACACTTACCGGGTCCAACAGATCATTTAGCTCACTACCCCGTAAGTTGGCAGCACCGTTTATTGTTAAAAGGAGATGCCTTATGAGGGAATCATACGCAGGCATGGATCTACATTCAAGAAATACTTTGGTAGCAGAAGACTTCTGTTTGTGAAGCATACGACAGCTCATATCTTGAGCCTTCAAAGCATGATAAGTAGGAAACCGTTACAGCCTCAATGTCTTCGACTTTCATTATTTCCTCCTTATTATCTATTAATCTTCTCTCTCGATAAGTGTGGCCACGCCCTGTCCACCACCAACGCAGGCATTGGCCATGCCATAACGCCCGCCTTTTACATTCAGAATACGGGCCAGGGTGCCCACCAGACGAATACCTGTGGCGCCCAAGGGGTGACCGATGGCAGTGCCGCCACCCATGACATTGACCTTATCCGGATCAATACCTAGCTCCTTAATGCAGTTCTGAGTGACCACGCAGAAGGCCTCATTGATCTCCCAAAAATCGATATCCTTGACATCAAGACCCACCATTTTCAAGGCCTTTTTACTGGCCGGCACAGGCCCGACACCCATGATGGTGGGATCAACACCGGCGAAACCGATGGAACGGATGGTCGCCAGGGGTTTGATGCCCTTCTCTCTGGCCCTCTCCTTGGACATGAGCACCATAGAGGCAGCTGCGGCATTAAGTGGGGAAGAGATTCCGGCCGTAATCACCCCATCTTCCCTATAAGCGGGTCTGAGTTGGGCCAAGGCCTCCAGGTTCGTATCCGGACGCACGGCCTGATCCTTATCCACAGTCATCATGCTCTCATCAGCCTGCTCGGCCTCGATGGGCAGGATCTCATCGGTAAAGAACCCTTCCTCTTGGGCCTTAGCCGCCAGTTGGTGCGAACGCACAGCCCATTTGTCCATATCTTCCTTGGTGAAGTCAGTTTGTTTGAAGAGCTTCTCCGCAGTAAGGCCCATGTTCATGGTAGTCTCCATGTCCCAGTGCTTGTAGGCTTCGTCCGTGAAAAGACGCATATTCGGGGAAATGGCCCCTTTTTCAACCATTGCCCCACCTATGGGTACACGGGTCAAATGCTCCATGCCGCCTGCTAGAACGATATCAGCATTCCCTGTGGCGATCTCCATGTAGCCAACGTGGATGGCCGCCATACCGGAGCCACACTGCTGATCCACGAATTTCGCGGGTATCGTCTCCGGTAAGTTGGCCAGGAAGATAACATACCGCCCTCCCCACGTCCACTGCTCGTTCACGCCCATGGCGGATCCTACGATGAAATCATCGATCTCGTCAGCATCGAGCCCTGTCCTCTCGAGGAGCTCCGAAAGAAGCTTGACCAGCAATTCATCAGCCCTGACCTTGTGAAACCAGTCCCTACCAGGATCTCTCGGCCGTGATCTGGATTGCGCGGTTCTAAGATACCCAGCGATAACTACCTCTTGCATAGTTGTTCCTTTTGATTTTCTTGATACTTAATCACACTACCTATCCAAAATAATGATAATATTATCTCGCAACCACACTCTCCGGTAGCTTCCGTGTGAGGATATCCACCGTTTCTTCGACAATCTCCTCGAGAACCTGGCGAGCAGGTTTAATCTCTTTGATGAGGCCCGAGATCTGTCCTGCAAGGCCACCGACAAAATCGGTTTTGTTGGCCTGTATGAAGCTTGCCAGGAGGGTCGAGGAGATAAGCACCTGAGTTGGGAAGGAGAGCGGATCAAGCCCTGAGGAGTCCCAGAGGTCATGGAACTTGTTATAGCTCGCCCGCAATGTCTTTCCGGTATAAGCAGTACTGACACGAGTGTCCTCGTCAGTAGATTGGAGAATGCGGTGCTTGTTGACCTCCAAGGCACCTCCCTCGTTTGTTGCGATAAAACGGGTCCCTACCCAGACTCCCACACAGCCCATGGCCAATGCCGCTGCAACACCTCGACCATCGCCAATGCCGCCAGCCGCCAGCACCGGTAAGGGGGCCGCTGCGTCGATTGCCTGGGGCAACAGGGCCATGGTCCCGATCCTTCCTGTGTGTCCACCACCCTCGTGCCCTTGCGCTACGAGCAAGTCAATTCCTGACTGGGCCATGCGCCTGGCATTTTTTGTATTACCCGTAATCCCAAGCACCTTTATCCCATTGGCGTGGGCTTCCTCCACCATGAAGCCCGGATTTCCAAGCCCCGCACAAAAAAGAGGGACCTTCTCCTCGATACATACCTTCACAGCCTCCTGAGGACGCATGGTGGTTGTATTCATCCTCACAATGGTCTCCACATCAGGTAGCCCCATTTCCTCCTGGATTTTCCTGATCCATTCCAGATGAGCCTTCGGTAAGGTCTCCAGTACCTGTTTGAGCGGTAACTCCTGGACCCCCTTCATATCCATGCGCCCGCCAAGATCCAGGTATTTAGGCAGAAGCAGATCAACCCCATAAGGTTTGTCCGTCTGGGTCTTGATCTCCCGAATGGCTTCCCGAAGCTCATCTACCGTAAAACCACTTCCTCCTAGGACGCCGAGTCCACCGGCCTCTGAAACAGCCACAACTAGTTCTACTGGAGCCCCGGTGTTCTCCCCAATAAGAGTGGGCCCCATCCCGGCACTCAGGATCGGGTACTCAATCCCCAGCATGTCGCAGAGTTTCGTTCTGAGTATTTTCTTGCCCATAAAGCCTTTACTCTTTCCCAACACCCGCTCAGGATTTGGGAACGATGCACTAATCCTTAATCCCCGCGATCTCCTTGGCCATCTTCTTTCTTGCCTCAATGTCATATTGAGATGTAATAGTGATCTTCTCCATGATGGGGGAACCACCCCCGTGGATGGCTCCTATGGCTGCAGCCCCTCCATAGGCCGAACACAGGATATCGCCCACGTGCCTCCAGAGGAGATGCTGGTTTTCCGCCGAGATCTCGGGGTTGCGGATGCTGTACTTTTCGAGGAGGTCTTTTGTTTCAGGGTTCACCCAATCCTCTTCGTAAGGCAGGGTAGCAGGGACACCGCCCGAGACATCGGCGAGGACCTCCATCTCACGATAGTAGGCTTCTCCCGACAGACAGCGGCCTACATTGCAGTATATGGAGTCAGGGATGTAGGTTCCAGGGCCGTAGGGGATGACTCCCAAACCAGGCATGAACACCTTCGGGCCACCCTTCTCAGAGCCTGTGAAGCCCGCTGCATAGGCCAACTCCGTGGTCATGATCATTTCTGCAAATTTGTCCCGAATATGCTTTTCTTTGTGAATGCCGTTGTACTCTGCTGCGAGGGCGATGGTGCCAAGCATGAGTTCCGAAAGGGCCGGTTTGCATCCGCTATAGCTGTGCCTGTGATACAGGGCAAAGAGCAAGGCCAAAACCCCGCCATGCTGGGTTTCGCCACAGAGGAAGACCCTTTCCCACGGGATGAAGGCATCTTCGAAGATGGTCATGGAGTCAGTCATCCCCTGTTCAAACCCCTTTTTAAAATGCTTCCTGGGTCGCACACTGGAGGCCCTGACCACCAACTTGACCCCTTCCCAATCTCCAGGAATGGCAAAGGCCACGGCCCAGTCCCTCTCCTCCGGAAGGAGAGCCCGGGTGGGAACCACCAATATCTCATCCGACTGGGCGGCCTCCGAGTTGTGGATTTTGCAGCCCCGGACCACAATACCATCGCCCTTTCGCTCCACCACGCGGACGTAGACATCTGGGTCGTTTTGTTGGCTGGGTCTTTGAGGTCTGTTGCCCTTAACGTCCGTCTGGGCGCAGCATCCCACCAGGTCTTCCCTCTGGAAGCGCTCCAACCATTTGAGGAAGTTCTTGTAATAGTCGGTGGTGCCGCTGTTGGTCTTGTCCGCCTCATGCGACACACAGGATATGGCATTGGCCGCATCAATCCCCATGCAGCGCTGAATACAACCCCCCGCTCTCTGGCAGAGAAAACGGGTCATATCTTGTTTCTTGTGAAGGTCTTCCTTGCTTTGGTGGATATGGCAGAACCGGTTGATGGTCTCTCCTGTGATGTGGGAGGCGGCAGTCAAGAGGTCTGCATTCACTGGCATCTGCGCATAGTCGAAAGTCACCCCAAGGGTATTGATGGCCCCCTGCATCCTCTCGTCGTCTCTGTCTACTTTCTCACCCGCGAGATAGACATTCCTCCGCATCTTCTTCAGTCCACGAATCCATTCCTCTTTCGTCCTCATGGCTTTTTCCCCCTTGTTTTTCTGTAATAGTTCGCCCTAAATGGGGCTGGACTTTTGATGAATTAATCCCGAACTTCGCAAGGGTTTTTGAAAAATGATATTTTGAGAGCCTTGCGAAATTTGGGTTAATGGTTTTATGTGGTGACAGCCCTTTCTTGCCCACAAAAGTCAGGTTTCATAGGGTAGCCGCTTTCCTTCAGGGGTATACTGGTAGAAGCCCTTTCCCACCTTCCGGCCCAGACGGCCTTCTTCCACCATTCGCTCGATCAAGCCAGAGTCTGAAACCAGGCTCTCTTCTCCCAGGGCTTTCATAGAACGTCCGACCAGGATACAGGTATCCAGTCCTGCATTGTCGGCAATCTCAAAGGGCCCCGCGTTCCACCCGTAACCCAGTCGCATACCCACGTCCACATCCTCGGGGCTCACTACACCTTGGGCCACAAGGTCAACAGCTTCCTTGAAGGCAGCAGAGAAAATGCGGTTCATGACGAAGCAGGGAATATCCCGCTGCACCCTAACCGGTGTCTTCCCCATGGATCGGACAAAGGCCACACCGCGTTCGAAGACTTCGAGGGATGTCTTCTCCCCTTTCACCACCTCCACGACATCCATCATAGGGACAGGACCGAAGAAGTGTAGGCCCAACACCCGCTCACGGTGCTTGGTCGCTTGCGCGATCCGTGTGATGGGAATTGATGATGTGGTGGTGGCCAGGGGTGTTTCAACTGGGGCCAACCGATCCAGTTCCTGAAAAATCTCATGCTTGAGATCCTCAACCTCCAGTGCGGCCTCGATCACCCAATTTACATCTTTAGCACTTTTCAAATCTTCCACTGTTGTGATTCTCTCCAAGACCGTCTGGGGAGACTCCTTAATAATTCCTTTCGTAGATAACCTTTCCACGGACCACTGGATTTCGCTTATGGCCTTGTCCAAGGCCTCACGTTTCACATCCATCAGGTGAACCCTATAGCCAGCCTGTGCACATACCTGAGCAATGCCTGACCCCATAAACCCTGCTCCCACGACTACAACCTGCTCCATCTCTCCTCCTCTAATAACTCACTGATTCTGAAGTGAGATTCCTCACACTCATATTTACTTTTCTACCGTCGCATGTAGAACCCCGGCTTTGCCTCAATGTTGTTGATCGTCCCCTTGAGGTTCTTGACGGTGCTTACCTTAGTCCTTCGATTCATAAGGTCGAAGACGAACTTATTTACTCAGGACTTAGTGCTGAGTGAGCAATGCCCTAGACTCAATTTGCCAAAATACGTCACCGTATTTGCGAATCGAAGCACTTAGCAGCATTGATATTGAACACCCTGATGTTAGCCTCGTGGATCACATATGTGAATCCATAATGAGTTCGCAAGGTGGCAGTTGCATATGGGAAAGTTCAATTGCCTTCCGGACCGAGTCCAGGGGATTCCCGTAACGGACCATGGTCACGATCCACTTGCTCATATGAACCTCCCGTCGATTCTATTTACAGGCGTGATTCGGCTGTCTTTCTTACTCTTTGTAAAAGATCACTCCTGATTCGGCCATTTCTTTGAGAAGGGTTCTTAGTCTTTGTAAAAGATCACTCCTGATTCGGCCATTTCTTTGAGAAGGGTTGCGGGTTTGAATCGGACCCCATGCTCTGCCTCCAGTTTCACAAGATGCTCGTAGACATTACGGATTCCCCATGTGTCTGCGTAACGGAGGATCCCCCCTCGGTAAGGGGGAAAACCGGTCCCGTAGACCATAGCCAGGTCCATATCCTGAGGCCTGTCGCAGATGCCCTCTTTGATCATGTACGCGGCCTCGTTTATGGCCCGGGCCAGCATCCGATCCACAGTATCTTGGGAAGGCACCTCTTTGGGGTCGATACCATTTTGCTTTAGATAACTATCGATCACCTCAAGCACCTTAGGATTGGGTACAGGCTCCTCACCACTGTAGTCGTACCACCCGGCCCCAGTCTTTCGGCCATAGCATCCGGTCTGATAAACCCTCTCGTAAATCGGGGACATCTTCCAGCGTCTTCCAAAGGACTGCTCGAAGTTCTTTCCCACATGGTAGCCTATGTCGATCCCAGTGAGGTCACTCAGGGTTGCGGGTCCCATGGGCATCCCAAAATCGAGCAGGGCCTCCTCGATCCGAGCAAAATTCACCCCCTCCCCCACCATAAAGGTGGACTCGCCCATGAGGGCCGAAAGCTGGCGTGAGACATAAAAGCCTGGGCCATCGTTGACCACGATGGGCACCTTGCGGATAGCCCTTGCAAAAGCCACGCTTGTAGCCAGGGTCTGATTCGAGGTTTCCTTTCCGCAGATGATCTCAAGAAGCTGCATCCGCTCGGCCGGATTGAGAAAATGAAGACCGATCATCCGACCCGGATCCGTAAGCACCGATGCCATATCAGTGATGGGCAAGGCCGATGTGTTCGTTCCAAAGACCGCGTCGGGTCTGCAGATCCCTTCGAGACGTCTCCAGATGTCCTGTTTGATCTTCATGTCCTCCAGCACGGCCTCGATCACCAGGTCCACCTTACCCAGACCCTCCAAAGATGTAGTGGTGCTGAGGTGCTCCTGCATCATTCTGTCGAGGTCTTCCTCAGTCATCTTTCCTTTGCTGATGGGGTACTCAAAGGTTTTCCGAATTGCCGAAAGCCCCTTCTGGATGGCCTCCTCGTTGATGTCCCAGAGGATGGCATTGAATCCATGGCGGAGAAGCAGGTTCGTGATACCCGAGCCCATGACCCCGCCTCCAAGCATGCATACAGTCCAGATCTTTTGAGGTTCTACCCCTTTAATACGCGGGAGTCTCCCTGCTGCTCGGGTGTTAAGGAAGATTTCGATGAGGTTCTTGGCTATATCAGAAACAGCGCAGTCGCAAAAGAGCTCTGCCTCAGCTCTTAGGTCCAACTCAAAATCATTGCTGAGCCCTCGTTCCACGGCCTCAATGGCCTTGAAGGGGGCAATATAGCCTTTGGCCTTCTCGGCCGCCATCTGCTTGGCGAAGGCGATGATCCCCCGCTTTTCTACAGAGGTTGGAAGATTATCCGTGCGCATGCGTGTAAGCCGGTTCTTGTGGTCCAGCTCACCGGAGATGAAGCGGCGCGCCGCATCAAGGGCCTTTTCCAGTAGGCTCTCCTGCTGGACCACCTCATCGATGCACCCCTTCTCCATCCCTTGCTCTGCGGGAATCGCCTTGCCCGTCATGATCATCTGGAGGGCATCCGGAAGGCCCACCAGGCGGGGGAGCCTCTGAGTCCCGCCTGCCCCGGGGATAAGACCGATCTGCAGCTCTGGCTGCCCCACCTGGGCCCCTTGGGCCGCGATTCGGTAATGGCAGGCCATGGCGATCTCCAACCCTCCACCAAGACAATGCCCGTTGATGGCTGCTATCACTGGTTTTGGACCATCCTCAATGGTGTTGAGGAAGCGGTTGTTCTCCATCACCCGAGGGAAGAGATGTTCTCTGTCCGTCACCCCCTTGATCTTGGTGATGTCGGCCCCTGCAATGAAATTTTTCCCAGTACCCGTGAGGATCACGGCCTTGATTGCTTGGTCTTGGAAGGCCTCCATAATGGCATCGGCCATCTCCCTAACAAAGGGCTCGGAGAGTTGGTTGACAGGTGGGTTGTTGAGTTTCAGAATGGCCACCCCTTCCTTTAGATCCACCTTTATGGCCGTGTAATCCGTCCTCATGGTGAGCACCTCATTCAGTGTATCATATCCAAAGTAGGGCCTGAATTATTTGTGACTTTTACTACAGAATCAAGAAGAAAGTGGAGATTTAGTGGCTATTGAAAAAGGAAAATGTTTTATCTTGACACAGATTTCCCTCTGGCCTATTAAAAAATTTACGCTGTACAGCCCGTCATTAGTAGAATTTGAGCTTTCATAGGTCAGCCAGTCCTTCAATTTGCAAGGCCAGGAGGATAGCTGGTGACCAAGATGGTCTTGCCGGTTATCCAGGGGGATACCAAGGGGTCTGAAGAGGATGCATCCCCATAGGGATTTACCTTAATTATTGAAAGAGAGGAGGTAAAGAATCATGAAAAGGTTTGGATTTGTATTAGGCGTTTTGCTCGCTGTTTGCCTGGTGATGACAATTGGCTCTCCTGCCTATGCAGCCAAAGTGATCAAGATCGGCGTTATCGGGCCCATGAACTTTGTGCAGGGAAAGGGGCACTGGAATGGGGCCACCCTGGCCGCTGAGGAGATCAATGCCAAAGGAGGCATCCAGGTTGGCAAGAAAAAAATGAAAATTGAGCTCGTCAAGACGGATTCTAACGAGTTTTTAAGCATGACAGATGCCACCAATGCCATGGAGCTGGCCATTACCCGCCACAAGGTGGATTTCCTGGTGGGAGGCTTCAGGACCGAGGCTGTCCTAGCCATGCAGGACATTGCCATGGACTACAAGAAAATCTTTATTGGTTGCGGGGCGGCCCACCCCGAACTTTGCACCCGGGTAGCCGAGAACTACGATCGATACAAGTACTGGTTCCGGGGCACCCCTTTTAATTCCATGTACCTGGTCAGGACCTGTTTCATTCATATGGCAACTGTGGGTGCGATACTAAAAAAAATGCTGAATATACCCAAGGTGAAGGTGGCCATCGTCGCAGAAAAGGCGATGTGGGTTGACCCGATGGTTGCTGCGGCCAAGGAGTTTATTCCCAAGATGGGCATGGAGATGGCCGGCATCTGGAGGCCTTCCGCCGTGGCCACGGACGTGACCGCCGAACTCTCGGCTATCCAGCGGGCGGGCGCGCACATGATCTTTACCACTTTTTCCTCTTCAGTGGGGATTACCTTTGCCCGGCAGGCCGGGGAGCTCAAGATACCCGCTGCACAGGTCGGTATCAATGTAGAGGCCCAGAAGGATGGTTTCTGGGATGCCACCGAGGGAATGGGCAATTATGTAATGACCATGAATACCTATGCCCGGGGAGTTGAATACAACGAACTCACCGCGCCGTTTGTTGACAAATACATTAAGAAGTTCGCTGAGGTGCCGACCTACACTGCAGATACCTATGCATCCATAATCTATAATCTAGCTCCGGTCATAGAACAGGCAGGAACGCTCGATGCGGATAAGCTGGTGGCCATTATGGAAAACCGCGTGTACAAGGTGCCCAGCGGTAGGATAGAATACATAAAAGACACCGAGGGCCGTCACCTTCATGACCTGAAATGGGGGCCTGGTTACCTGACCAGCCTGGGTACCCAATGGCAGGATGGTAAGCTAAAAGGTGTCTGGCCTAATCGCTGGAAGGCTAGCAAAGACGCACCTGAGATCACCTATAAGGGCATTGTTCCTTACAAGATAGCCCCTTGGATCATTGAGAAGTACAAAAAATAGTTAGATCAGCGGCCCCAGCCCCTTCTATCAGGAAAGGGGTGGGGCATCGCTCAAATGCATAAAATACTGAGCGTTTATGATAATAGACATAATCATAAGCGGTCTGATTAATGGGAGTGTTTACGCCCTTCTCGCCATCGGGTTTTCTCTGATCTTCGGTGTAGCCCGCATCGTTAATATTGCCCATACCGCCTTTTACATGGTGGCCTCCTACTGCATCTATTATGCCACCCATCAAATGGGCGTTCATCCTGTTCTGGCCATGTTGGTGGCCATTGGCTTGGTCACTTTGATCGGACTGATCTGCTATAAGCTGTTCATTGATCCAATCCGCGAGCACGAGGCCGCCGTTCTGATCGCCACCATCGCTCTGGCCATTGCCATGCAGGAAATCATGCTTCTCATCTTCACCGGAGACTTCCTGAGCGTGCCAGCCCTAGTTACCGGGTATTTGAAGATTTTCGAAGTGAAGATCGCCTATCAACAATTGCTGACCTTTGCCGTGGCCCTCTTAATCCTGGCCGGGGTTTGGGCACTATTGAAGAAGACCCGGCTGGGGCTGGCCATTCGGTCTACGGCCGAGGATAGGGAAGTGGCCAATCTGATGGGCATGAATGAGAGCCGGGTGGCCATGATGACCATGGCCGTTTCCGTCGGCCTGGCAGCCTTTGCCGGTGCNGTTGTGGTTCCCCTTTCCNTTGTTCATCCTCATATGTGGATGCACCCTCTGATCATGATGATGGCTGTTGTGGTTCTGGGCGGTCTAGGCAGCCTCAAGGGNAGTTTNGTCGGGGCCTATATCCTGGGACTTGCTGAGTCACTGGTNGTCTTTTTGATACCGATGGGAGCTTTTCTGAAGGGTTCCGTGGCACTATCCATCATGATCTTAGTGCTTCTCATTAGGCCAGAAGGCCTCTTTGGCGTGGCCTTTGAGGAAGAGAGATAGGCATGGCTGTAGCTGGTTTTTACTTGCGAAGGCTATACACTATCTTTAAAGGGGAAGTTCTTGTCCTCCCCAGCCGGGTTGTTGTTTTCCTTTTCTTTTTGGTTGTGCTCTTCTTGCCTATAGTTACTCAGGATCCTTACCTGCTTCGCATCCTGATACTGACAAGCATCTTTGCCATTCTAGCCGCCAGTTGGGATCTCCTTTCCGGTTTTACCGGCCAGTTGAATTTTGGGCACGCCCTTTTCTTTGGCGTGGGGGCTTACACATCAGCCCTTTTGAATCTGCATGCCCGCATACCTCCTTCGGGCAGCATACCCTTAGGGGCGTTGGGCGCAGTTCTGGCCGGTCTGATTATCGGCATCCCCTGCCTCAGGCTGCGGGGGACTTACTTGGCCCTGACGACGTTGGCCTTCCCGATTATCCTGATGGGCATTGTCTTCGCGATCCCTGATATCACCGGGGGTGAGCTGGGAGTTTCTGGCCTGGATCGCCTTTCCAGGTCTCGGGTCAGTGATTACTACATTACCGTGGTGCTTATGCTCGGCCTGTGCACAATCATGTGGAAAATAACCGACTCGAATACCGGCGTTATTTTCCACGCCATCAGGGAGGATGAGCTGGCCGTGAGGACTGCGGGCATCAACACTACCCGTTACAAGCTTCTGGCCTTCAGCCTGAGCGGTTTTTTTGCCGGGATTGCCGGAGGGCTGTATGCACATTTTATGAGGATTGCTGGCCCCTCCACTCTGGAGGTCTCTATGTCCTTCACGGTTGTAATCTGGGCAGTATTCGGCGGGATAGTCACTATATATGGGCCCGTCGGGGCGGTCTTTATCCTTTTTCCCGTGCTGGAGTTCTTGCGCTTTTGGCCCGAGTTTCGCATGTTAATGTTCGCGGTTGTCATTTTGTTCATCCTTCTCTACATGCCGGATGGCCTTCTCCCGTGGTTACGCGACAAGATCGAAGAAGAGTGCCCAAGGTGCAAGATCAGAAACGTGGCCACCCGTAAGACCTGCCGCGTTTGTACAGCGCCATTGGATTAAAAAGCAATGAAGGATACTGGATGCTAGATACTGGATACTTGATAGAAATACGAACTGAGTTCACATATCTAGGATCAAGTATCCAGTATCCAGCATCTGGTGCCCCGAAGGGCCCAAGAAAATGTGAGGATAAAATATGGATGCAAAGGCATTATATATGGAGAAACCGTGGCTGAAATTT
>JGI24422J19971_10000306_pt1 | contig 26726 bp, 32 predicted proteins | sample DeeMarSWOR152_54_FD_19971 | JGI IMG/M metagenome (IMG submission 19971) | reverse complement strand
ATTTTGTAGAAGGAGTGCTAATCGGGGTTTCTTTGGTTCTAAATCTAACTTATCTGATAAGAATGAGGTCAAAGAAACGAGACTAAACCGCTAGTTGATGTGTCTTAGTCTATTATTTCGCGCGCGCACATGGTTAAGTACATCCTATGTACGTCGCAAAGACAATATGGGTATCTTGAAAAAAACGATTGTTTAATAAATCGTTAAATTGCAATTATCCTTTAGTGTTGACTAGGTGAATTAACTTGAATATAGTGAAGATGGGAGTTTTTAAGTGTGGCAACATCGGTACAGCTCCTTTACTCGAGCTTCTTTTCGATGAATTGGCGGAACGACAAGACATCAAAGTGCGTGTGGTGACAACGGGTTCCAAAATGAACGTTGAAGACGTTGAAGAGGCTTTGCCAAAACTCTTGGCATTCAACCCAAACTTAATAGTCTCAATCTCGCCAAACGCGGCTATTCCTGGACCCGCAAAAGCCAGAGAAATCCTGTCAAGCAAAGGCGTACCAACCATCGTCATTTCTGATGCTCCAGCAAAACGCATCACCAGTGAACTAGAAAAGCAAAAACTCGGTTACATCATAGTTTTGGGTGACCCCCTCATAGGAGCCCGCAGAGAATTCTTAGACCCATTAGAGATGGCAATCTTCAATTCCAACGTCATTAAAATACTCGCCGCCACAGGCATCTTCAGAACAATACATCAAGAGATCGACAAAGTGATAGTTGCCCTCAAAGAAGAATTAACTGTCACTTTACCAAGATTAATACTTGACACCGACTGCGTTCGAGATAACTCCGATTTCAAAAATCCCTACGCAAAAGCCAAAGCAATGGCTGCCTACGAACTAGCAAAGAAAGTTGCCGAAATAGATACAATAGCCTGTTTCATAGAAAAAGAAAGAGAAAAATACATTCCTCTTGTCGCGTGTGCCCACGAAATAATCCAAAAAGCCGCCGAACTAGCTGAAGAAGCAAGAGAAATCGAAAAATATACAGAGTCACTGGTTAGAAAGCCCCATTCTAAAGACGGAAGGCCTCTAACAAAAACTGATATGATGCTTCCTCCCACCTTTGACGAAGAAACTTACCGAAAATGGGTTACATGATGCAAAAAACCTCCTTTTTCACTGACCAAAAAAAGATCGCCTATGTAAGCACTTACCCGCCACGAGAATGTGGTATAGCAAACTTCACGAAAGATCTGACGGATGCCATAGATCAACTTCATGAGTTTAGACCCTCAGTGGTTATCGCAATTAATGAGAAGGGGGCAATCTACAAGTATGATAGAAAAGTTAGATTTCAAATTGAACGAGACTCTATTGATGATTACGTACAAGCCGTTCGCTATGCTAATCTATCTGAAGTCAATTTAGTAAATCTCCAACACGAATTCGGTCTTTTTGGGGGAGAGTGGGGAGACTACATTAACTACTTTTTAGACGATCTTCAGAAACCAGTAGTAACTACGCTCCACACCATCGTGCCAAACTTTGGATCGGCTGCTCGAACAGTTTGGGAAAGCATTGCGAACAATAGTAGTTCAATTGTTGTCATGACGAGAACAGCTCTGCAACTATTAAAAAATTGTAATATTAAACGTGAAAAGATCGATGTTATCCCACATGGTTGCCCCGATGTCCCGTTCGTTACCAGCGAAAGGCCCAAAACTTCTCTTGGTTTGAGAAGCAGGATAGTTTTGTCCACTTTTGGACTAATAAGCCGTGGGAAAGGTATTCAATATGCTATTCGAGCGCTGTCCTCCCTCGTTAAGAAAGAACCAAGAATTCTTTACCTCATAATTGGAGAGACTCATCCGGAAGTGAGGAAAATTGAGGGTGAGCGCTACCGGAAGAGACTGATGAGGTTAGTTGATGAACTCAAATTGGGGAAACATGTGAGATTTTACAATCGGTTTCTCTCCAAACGAGAACTGCTCAGGTATCTCCAAGCAACAGACATCTACATAACTCCATACGTCGACCGGAATCAAATCAGCAGTGGAACGCTCGTCTATGCCCTAGGAACTGGTAAGGCAATTATATCGACCCCCTATCTTCACGCTGAAGAAGCTCTGGCAGATGGACGAGGATTAATATGCAAATTTAGAAATCCTGCTTCAACTGCGGAAAGTATAAACAGAGTTCTAGAAAATCCACAACTAAAGCTTAGCTTAGAGAGGAAAGCTTATGCTTATAGTAGAAACTTTACTTGGCCAAAAGTTGCAGAAAAATATGTAGAGTTGTTCAATCGTGTCCTTAACGATTAAGGGTGATAGATATTAAATCACCTATCAAACTAGATCATCTTAAAGCTCTCACAGATGATACTGGCATTCTTCAACATACTAAATATTCGATTCCCAACAGAAAAGAAGGCTATACTACAGACGACAACGCCCGTGCACTAATTGCTTGCATAAAATTCCTTCAACTTCATGATGATTCCGATGTAAGCAAGCTAGCTAATACGTGTTTAAGTTTCTTATTTCATATGCAAAGACCCGACGGTAAATTTCACAATTTATTAAGTTATGATCGTGGCTTCCTTGATGACATAGGGTCAGAAGATTGCATGGGACGATCTCTCTGGGCCTGCGGATATGCTATTTTGACTAATCTTTCTAAAGGCATTAAAACTACATCGAAAGAGATTTTTGACAAAGGCTTTCGGCATGTATCGAACTTTAAGAGCCTTAGGGCCAAAGCCTTTGCAATTCTGGGTCTTTGCCACTATTACGAAGCGTTCCCGCATGACCACAATCTTTCCAAGAATATCGTGTCATTGACTGTGCAATTACTGGACAGTTATCAGCGAGTATCTTCTTCTGACTGGTGTTGGTTTGAACCTTATCTTACCTATGTTAATGCGCGTTTATCGCAAGCCCTTTTTAGAGCCTACACCATTATTGGAGACAAAAGATACCTTAAGATTGCCAAGGAATCTTTTGACTTTCTTGTTGAAGTTCAGATAATTGATGAGAAATTTGTACCAATCGGTAACAGAGGATGGTACAAAAAGGGTGATCAAAGAGCATTATACGACCAACAACCAATTGAAGCATCGTGCATGGTAGAAACAGCTCTGACTGCTTTCCACGTAACTAATAAGGAGAAGTATCAAAGAGTAGCATACATTGCCTTTGAATGGTTTTTGGGAAAGAACACACAGAACGTAATGGTCTACGACCCAACCACAGGTGCTTGCTATGACGGTATTAATCCCCAAGGGTTGAATTTGAATCAAGGCGCTGAAGCTACGGTATCCTATCTCTTGGCTCGCCTAGAATTGGAAACCCTAAGCTAATAACCAAGAGGGTTTACATTATACTATATATAAGGAATCCATAGAAATCATTGTGGTGGTTTGCAAAAGTTGAAGGTTCGAGAACTAATGATAGAAAACGTGATAACAACAAAAGAGGATACGACAATTGAAGATGCGATTAGAACTCTTTTCAAAAAACATGTTGGAGCTCTGATGATAACAGACGATGAAAGAAAATGTAAGGGAATATTTACAGAACGAGATGCCCTCAGAAGCGTGGCTACAAAAGTTCCCCTAACCACGCATCTAAGAAAGGTTATGTCAAAAAATGTGGTAACAATAAGGGAAAACGCCTCATTTGCAGAAGCTAAAAGGCTCATGACATCACATCATATACGACATCTTCCAGTAGTAGATAAAAAAGGCTATTTGGTGGGAATGTTGACGTTAAGGAGCATCTTGGATGAACTTGTCGGAATGCCGACAGTTAAGAGTTAGAAACATGGCATGCGTGAAAACAGAGGTTCTAAATCCGTAGTTTCAATTCATAAACAAAAAATCTTGCCAGACTTCAAAATGAACCATAAGGAAGACCTCTAATGAAGAGATTTCAAGGAAACCCAATTCTTAAACCAATATCAGGACATGCGTGGGAGACACGCGCAGTTTATAACGCTGCCACTCTTTATGTCGGTGGACGAGTCCATATTCTATATCGTGCTGTTGGCAATGATGGAATTTCTCGACTTGGCTATGCCTCCTCGTTAGACGGTTATCACATCGAAGAACGACTTTCCTCTCCAGTTTTTGAACCAGTAAACTACACCGAAAAAGATGGTTGTGAGGACCCTCGACTAACTTTGCAAAGCGAGCAAATCATTATGGCCTATACAGCCTTACGTGACCGTGTTTCAAACGCACATCAGATCGCTTTGACATCAATTGCACTGGATGATTTTGTTGACAAACGGTGGAATTGGGGAGAAAGATGGACACCATTCGCAGGTGTTCGAAATAAGGATGCCGCGATTCTCCCCCACAAAGTTAGCGGTCGCTATGTTATGTTCCATCGCATTGATCCAGACATTTGTGTAGCCTACTCTGATGACCTCCAGCATTGGTCTGACATAAAAGCAATAATAGAACCTAGAATGGGAAAGTGGGACTGCCTGAAGGTAGGTGCAGCTGGTCCACCAATAGAGATAAGCGAAGGATGGCTCTTCATATATCACGGCGTAAACTTTGAGAGAATATATCGGCTTGGCATTCTCCTTCTTGACAAAGATGATCCCGAAAAGGTTCTGTATCGTTCTGAAAGCCCCATCTTGGAGCCCACTACAGATTATGAGCGTTTTGGAAGAGTGCCAAATGTTGTCTTTAGCTGTGGGGCGATTTTGATGGATGACCAGCTCCTTATTTACTATGGGGGTGCTGATACAGTCGTATGCGTAGCCACGTGTGACTTGAGCGAGCTAATGAGTTAAATACATATGCTCAAAAAACAGGGAACCAGATTTCTGATAGTGACGAGAACAAATGGGATATCTACTGGTTTAGGCGTTACTCGAGATCTTCTTTTGGATTATTTGCTCAACGACAGTTCCGCTAGGGATCAATATCTCCTTCGTCCCGTCCTTGGCTTCTAAGACAAGGCGCATTAATTTGATTTGTTTAACTACACCAGTGTGTCCAGAAACCGTGACTGTGTCACCGTACGTGAAGGGACGTGAGAGCAAAAGGAAGATTCCAGCAATAACATGGGAAAGAATCTTTTGAAAAGCGAAGCCAACAACTAAACCTCCAAAAGAACCCACAGTCAACGCCGCTGCTGGATTAACAGTGAACACGGAAGTCATCAAAGAGAGAAGAACAGCTATACCAGATATCCTTGTTATAGATCGGACAGTTGCAGCTGTAGGATGGTCAGTTACTCTTCTCATGTACGTGTAGACCAGCCCACTGATAACTTTAACGACAAAGTAACCCAAAACGAACAGCAGAACCGCTCGAATATAGACCAGATAAGGATGAATCAACAATATAATGCTACTGTAGGGCTGAAGATATGGCGGAATCTCTTCAAATGATCCCCAACCGAAAAGAAAGTTCACAAGAAATAACGAAACCGCAAGAACAACGATGTATAAAATGATCTTAAGACTCCCACTACGGAGACTCTGTATCTTCTCCCCAACTTCACTAATGCTTAACGTCATGACATTCAACATCTAATTACTGACTAAATTGAGCAAATAATACTAACCACGTTATTTTGCTCGTACCCACACACAAAAATAAAAAGAATACTATATAAAATTTAACATTTAGTCGTAGATTATTCTGATAAAACGCTTTCTCCAGACGCTAACTTCTTCAAATCTTCTCTTCCTTCTGCATAACCAGAGGCAATCAAAAAGTCACCAGCCTTGAGAGCAAGACTAGGTTTAGGACGCATCCATTTTTTGCCCCTCCTCACAGCCAATACCCACATTCCAGTCTCTTCTGGAAGCTTCACATCTCTTAGACTTTTACCAACCAAAGTTGAAGTTTTTAAAACTTGGACGCGAGTCACTGTTTCTTCAGCCTCTTTGATTACGTCTTTTAAAATCGGATGAGGCTCTAAGCCTCTTAATACAACTCCAGCAATTTCTGCAGCAGCATCAGCTATATTCTCTGTGACCACTCCTAACCGAATTAAGCCAAGGAAGTCTTTGGAATCTTCTGGTCTAAAACCGCTTGCTAGAACTAAAAGTTCGAACTCTGTGTGGAGGTTGTCCATGTGTTCTTCGAGGGCTTCCACTTCCTCTGCAAGTTCCCTACTGCTTAAAAGAAGCGAAGAGTATGCAAGGTCCATCATAAGTTCGGAAGTATCCTTTAACTCCACAAGTTTCTTCACAATCTTTGCAAATGGTTCTTGGATTTGTGGTGTCATTTTCTAGTCTCCGAACTTTTGAAGGGCCCCTTCAGCAATCATTTGGAGTTCTTCGATACCTTGTGGGGCTCCCCGAGCAAAGACAATATCTTCATTAGAGATTACTTCATTTTCTTCGGGGTTGATTATCCATTTCTTTTTTCGCCGAATCGCAATTACGTCAACTCCAATTCTTGCAGCTAGCTCCAGTTTTCCGAGTTTTTTTCCTACTAAGATTGAATTTGATTTGACTTCGGCACGTACTAGTTGTTCTTCAACCTTACTAAAGGCATCCCGAACTATTGGATGAATGTGGACTTCTCTTAGCGCCAAGGCTGCTATGTCAGCTGCTGCGTCAGAAATTTTGTTGGCAGCAGACGCTACGATTGATACTCCTACTAGGGCTTCTGCATCTTCAGCGTCTCTGGCTGCAAGCATGGTGTTCATTTTTAGGATGTAGGCTAGTGTGTCAACGTGTGTTTCAAGTTCTAAAACTTCTTCGGCGAGTTCATGGCTGTGGAAGAGGGCGGCAGAATATGCCAGGTCTATCATCAATTCTGAAAGGTCCTTTATCTCAACCAGCAAATCGCGGACAGGCATGGGTTTGTATTCAATTTTTTCCAAACGCACCATGCAGTCAAAGACACTCCAAACTAACGTAACCGTTGCTTATTGAAATAACTTTTGTAACCTCATTCATTCATGTAGGTCTTAAGAAAGGTGACATGGTTCAGATGTGGGTTGATAACAAACACATAATCATAGAAAAGAAGACATAAGAATAGATTAAACAAGGACTAAGTTTCTTCTATAACACAGTTCCACAAAAAATATCAGAGATCTAATCTAATAGTTTATTTTGGAAGGACAGTTTGTCTGGAATTCTTCTTTGAGATTTCCATCTCTTATTTCCTCTAGGCAATCTGTCTTTCCACCTTCAAAGCTACAAGCACATAACGCCTCGTCCATAGAAACATTAACTCAACCTTAATCTACACACATCGGGTAAACTTTGAAGCCGACGAATATCATACCGCAACTTCTAAAAGTCTCAAAGAAGATGAAGAACTACTTAAGGCAGGATTTGAATATGTCACGGAGCGAGACGGAGTCAAAATCTACCGGAAAAGAAAGTAAACTACAAATCGTAGAACGCGGAGACGGCTGGTTGAAAGTTCAACATCCTCAAGGGGGAAACACTTGCACGATAGAGGATACTTTCGCTGATACCTACCATGCCTTTGTCATGTCACATTCTGTTTTTGGGCTCAATTCCTCTTTTTTATGTTTGGCGTTCAACTCGCCCTACGCTGTCAACTGGGATGCTTTCTAGGCTACAAATACAATTATTGAAGGTGGGATGAAGGAGAAATGAAAAGTTACATAAAACTGTATGGTCCATCACTTTCTAAGGCTCAGGTAGCACTGAGAAAACTAGTAAAGGGTCTAGACCCTATACAGTACGGTAGTATCGTGTCCACCATAGACCCCACTATGGATCTACTAACCCGTTCAATGATAAAAAGCGGTCGAGAAATGTTAGGCGACTATGACTTTGTCATCGAATGGATAGGCGAGCCCGCCGCAGAACAAATCGACAAGCTTACACAAAAAATTGACGAGACTTTGACTCCCACAGGATGCAGATACACGATCACCACAAAATAGTTGCGCGCACTGAGTTCATAATAAGTTTTTATAAGCGTCTTGCAGCACTAGACTAGCAATGTTACCGAGAGGGTAAAGACAAAATGACTAAACTTGTAATCATATACGACAGCAAAACAGGGAACACAGAAAAGATGGCAAAATCTATCGCAGATGGGGCGAAATCAGTCAGCGGTGTCAACGTTCTTATCAAAAAGCTTGGGGAACCCTTCTCCTTAAGGATATTGGATGATGCTGATGCTATAATCCTCGGAGCACCAGCACACTACGGTCACGTGACACCAGAAATGAGGAATTTCCTAGCGTACCTCAGGGATGAGAATGGAGCCGGAAGACTTAAACTCGAAGGAAAAATTGGCGCTGCTTTCGGGTCATATGGATGGGACGGCGGCGTGGCCATAGAGAGATTGGCCGTAGACATGGAAAACCTCGGGATCAAGGTACAGTCACCTGTGCTCGCCAAAGTTCCTCCCCTACCTTACTCTTCTCTAAAGGAAAAGTCCCTGAAAGAATGCCAAGATTTGGGGAAGACCCTAGCCAAGAAAACCTCAAAGCAATAACTTAAGACTTCCCAGCGCTGTGCGCGCGCAAGAGCACGTTGATCTACACTCATTTGGTGAGCTTTGAAGCAGATAAATACCATACCGCAATATCTAAAAGTCTAAAAGAAGATGAAGAACTTCTCAAGGCAGGGTTTGAGTATGTCACGGAAAGAGATGGAGTCAAAATCTATCGCAAGCGAAAATGAACTCGAAGTCATAGGAAAAGAGAAAGGAATCGAAGGCGAAGAAATCATAGTCAGACATCGCCAGACTAGAAACATTTGCGCTATAGTAGATACTTTTGCTGAAATGTTTCCTATGTGGGCTGGGCGAATTATGATAACTGCAGACAATGAAAAATGGGCGTTAACCGCAGCAAGAACAGCCACTGGTTTTGCATCTTCTATCATTATGTCTCCAGCAGAAGCAGGAATAGAAGGCACAGTGCCACCAGAAGACACTCCGGATGGGCGAGTTGGAGCACTAATTCAAATATACCACAGAACACGAAGAGACTTAAAGTCTCAAATGATTTTGAGAGTGGGTCAATGCATCATGACATGCCCTACAACAGCAGCCTTTGACGCATTGCCCCAAGCCAAAAGACGAATGAAAGTAGGGCGAAGTCTCCGATTGTTTGGCGATGGCTTCCAGAAAAGAGATGTAATCGCAGGGCGAAAAGTTTGGCGCATCCCTGTCATGGAAGGGGAATTCATGGTTGAAGGTAACTTTGGCGCCACAAAGGCGGTTGCAGGTGGAATGCTGCTTATCTTAGCTGAAAACCGTAAGGCAGGACTACAAGCCGCTGAAGAATCCGTGAATGCCATCAATCAAAGGATAACAGACGTAATACTTCCATTTCCAGGAGGAATCTGCCGATCTGGATCAAAGGTTGGCTCAATGAAATACAAGCTCGGTGCGTCCACAAATCACTTATTCTGTCCAAGGTTAAAGAAAACAGTGCCAGACTCAAAGGTTCCCGATAATGTAGATGCCGTCTACGAGATTGTCATCAACGGCTTAAACATCGAGGCAGTGAAAAGAGCTATGGCCAAGGGAATAAAAGCAGCAGCAAAGGTTCTAGGAGTCGTGAAAATTTCAACTGCAAATTACGGAGGTAAGCTTGGACCATTCAAAGTTCATCTGAAAGACGTTTTGGAATTAGCGTAACTGGTGTTTACATGCGACTAGTTGTGGCAATCACCGGGGCCAGCGGAGTAGTTTACGGAAAACGCCTGCTGGAAGAGTTACATAGCAAAAAAATTGAGACACATCTAATCGTTAGTAAAGCCGCAGAGAAAGTGATTGAACACGAATTGGAAATCTCCAAAGAAACCATCGAAAAATTAGCGGTTCACTCTTATAACGTAGATGATTTAAGCACCCCTATGGTAAGCGGATCCTACAAAACAGATGCTATGATCATCATTCCATGCAGTATGAAAACACTAGCTGGCATAGCGCATGGATATTCTGACAACCTAATTTTAAGAGCTGCAGACGTAGTATTAAAGGAAAGAAGAAAGCTAATTCTCGTTCCAAGGGAAACCCCATTGAACGTTATTCATCTCCGTAATATGTTGGAACTCGCAAAACAGGGGGTTACTATTATTCCTGCAATGCCTGCATATTACCATAAACCCAAAAATATTCAGAGCGTCATCGATTACGTGGTGGGAAAAGTCCTGGATTGCTTAGGAATAGAACATGTGCTTTTCAAGAGATGGTTAGGCTCTAGTTTCTGAGCATTTTTCAGCACCATTACATCTAACAGGTAATATCCTACAAAATTAATATAGAATCTACTTTGAGGTATGAACACAGGTTTTATACCATGCATTCTAGGTGCTTAAATTTGCGAAGAAATCTTAAGAGAAGGAAGGAAATTTGTTGTGATGCGTGCAAACCAATTCTTTCGAAACCAAATACCCATTTCTTTCAGTATTCAAGATGTTATCAATTAATCTGTCTGATGCCTTAGAATCTTTCTCCTTTAGAAATCCTCTAGTAAGCCTTCTTTTAGGAACTGAAAACTGAGAATTTCTCATCTTCTTATTTTTCGATAAGCAATTAGGACTATGTTTGCGATTATAAGTACCCCGAGAACCAGGAAGGGACTGTTGATCAAAATGTCTCCAAGGGAGATGGGAAGTTCGAAAATTATTGTGTCTTTTGTGGCGTGAACGTTGTTTGCTCTTGTAGGTAGCACAAATCGACAGAGCGGATCAAACGTTGTTGGGGTAGTATAATTATAAAGGTAAGTTGGGTGCACCTCTTCATTTATCGTATAGTCAACGATCTGCCATTCGCTCACTGAAATCTGGAAATATTCTGCAAAATCTAAGGAAAAGTCGTCTGTTAGGTTAACGTGAATCTTTCTCCATCCAGTCTCTACATTATAGGTTTCAGTCATTACGGCTGGATTAGTAGTGGAGTCCAGGATGTCTGAACCACTTAGATAGAACTCTACCCGTATCGACTTTGTAGAGTTGTTGAAAATCTCCTTTGTAGGGTCATAGTCCAACTTTACATCGTCTAGATTCTGTTCTTCAAAATATGTCTCTATTGCTTGGGGAATCGTTAAGACGCTGAAAATCTTCTGCTCCAGAATTTTCTCGTATAGTGTGGAATTGATGTTTCCAATGGTATAGATGACATGAATGTTCTGTTCTATTAACCCTTCAACTGTCACTGAAGCGTGAATGGGCATGATTAAAGAAAAGAAGATAAAACAGAGAAGATTTATGGCAATCAATTTTTTCATCAGTTTTCCCCAGCTGCTTACATAAAAAGAAGAGAAATCAATGGCTTTCTAGGATTCCTTTTTCAGGTGGAGGTGGTGGGATCAGCCCCTTCTTCATTAGCATCTTTGTGGCTTCTCTCACGTTTTTGATGATGGCGACGGCTCTTTCCCATAGTTCTTGTTTGCTTGGTTTGACTCTGGCTACGCCTTCTTCAATGGATTTTAGGGCGCAGGCGACAGCTTCTCTAGGATAGACTTCCCATTCTTCCATTCTTGGGGTGATATCTCCTTCATGGATTCCTCTTTCTTCTGCAAATTTGGCGAGTTCTTTTCCGGCTGCTATGCACATGTCGTCTGTGATGGTCTTTGCTTTCACATCTAAAACGCCTCGGAAAATTCCTGGGAATCCTAAGGAATTGTTTATTTGGTTTTCAAAGTCTGAGCGCCCTGTTGCCACGATTTTTGCGCCTGCTTCTTTTGCTTCCCATGGCCAGATTTCTGGGATTGGGTTTGCACAAGCGAATACTATGGAGTTTGTGGCCATCTCTGTTATCCATTCTTTTTTGATTGTGCCTGGTCCTGGTTTTGAGGCGGCTATGCAGGCGTCTGCGTCTTTTAATGCCTCTGCTGTGTCGCCTATTCTTCCTTCAGCATTTGTTTTCAGGCAGAATTCCCATTTCAACGGGTTTTCTTCTTTTTCTGCTGCTATATCTTTTCTGTTGGGGTGGAGGATTCCTTTGCTGTCGACCATTGTTAGGTTGCCAGGTTTTATGCCTGCTTTCATGAGAACTATGGCGGTGCGGGTGTTTGCTGATCCTACGCCGACCATTGTGATTTTGGCTTGGTTCAGTTTTTTGCCTACGATTTTTAGNGCGTTTATTAGGCCGGCGAGTATGACTGTGGCTGTGCCTTGTTGGTCGTCGTGCCAGACTGGNATCTGTAGTTCTTTTATCAGTTTTTCGAGGATGTAGAAGCATTTTGGTTTCGCTAAGTCTTCTAGGTTGATGCCTCCGAAGGTTGGTTCTAGCCATTTGCAGGCTTGGACGATTTCGTCTGGATCTTTTGTATTTAGGCAGATTGGGAAGGCGTCGACTCCGCCTAAGTATTTGAATAGTAGTGCTTTTCCTTCCATGACTGGGAGGCCTGCTTCTGGTCCTATGTCGCCTAATCCGAGGACTCGTGTGCCGTCGCTGACGACTGCCACGTAGTTCCACCGGTTGGTGTGTTGGAAGACGAGTTCTGGGTTTTCTTTGATGGCTTTGCATGAGGCTGCTACGCCTGGTGTGTACCAGATGGCGAAGTCGGCTGGTGTTCGTATGGCGCATTTTGGCATGATCTGGATTTTTCCTTCATAGAATGGATGATATTGAAGAGCGAGTTTTGCTGGTCTTTTGGCTTTTTCTAAGAGTTCTTCCACGGTGAGTTTTTTGGTCATTTTTTATCACTTTAAGGTTGGATGTTTGTGTGTGGTTTGGAGTATAAGAGATTTAAGTTTGTATATGTAAGTTTATCGTGTGGAGGGTGTTGATTGTTGGAGCCGTTTGGGTCCTTTGCTTTCTTTCAAGTCTTGTTTGTGTTGGTGTTCATTGTGACGATTTTTGTTATTATTGTTAGAGTGTTGACTATGAGGAGAAGTGAGTTGAAGCATGAGGTGGTGAAGGAGAGGGAAGTGATTAGGGAGATAGTCAAGGTTCGGTGTCGGTATTGTGGGCAGTTGTTTGAGGAAAAGTTGGATAGGTGTCCGCACTGTGGCGGTAAGAACGCTTAAGATGATTGTGTGCGTATGTGTAAAGCACCTCTATAGAAGGGGTCTAAGCGTAATGCGGAAAAATTTTGTTTTGGTCAACTGTGAAGATGGCTTTTGTCCTAGCTAAACTATATGATAAAATGTATCGAATGTAAACACCTAATGAAAGTAAATGCCAAGTCCTACTAAACCAACTTGTCTAATGGTTCTCTTCCATCTCCAATAAGGTCATTTATCACTCTCTCTCATCATTTCACTTCAATGGAAACAGTTAGATGTAATTTAGTAGGTCTTTAACCACGTTTAGCCATAGGTCTGGCTTTGTCTTGCTCGTCTTGTTCTTGTCCATACCCGTGTTAACGAAAACTGTATAGCAACCAAGTTTCTGTCCAAACAGAACATCACTCTCATACTCGTCACCCATGTAGATGGTGCGCTTGCAGTCTCCAAGCCTTCTCGAAACAATCTTTGCCATGTAATCTGACGGCTTGCCCAATGTAGTGGCGGTTGCGTTTGTTGCGAACTCCACCGCCTTCACCCAACATCCCACCCCTGGAACCATCTTGTTTCCAACCAACCAGTGTCTTCCCATGACGCTTGTTAGAAGCTTTCCACCATCCATGACAGCATCGAAGGCAAGGCTAAGTTGACGATAGTCAAAGTCCCAATCTTCAGTGACAACCACATAATCCACTGGCGGACGTTTGCGAATTGTAACGCCAACTTCTTTCAAGTCTTTTTCAGTTCCTATATTCAGTGCTAAGGCAGTACCATCATGTTCTTTTATATAGTAGCCTATGACAACGCCTGCGTTTATGACATCTTCATAATGGGTTTCTATTCCAAATTTGCCAAGTCTTTTTGCAAGGCTTTTTCGAGATTCAATAGTGTTGTTAGTAACATAAAGAACAGTCTTACCCAGTTTCTTTAGTTTGTTTATTGTTCCTTTAACTCCTGGGATGAGATGTGTCCAATACCAAACAGTGCCATCCAGATCAAAGACAAACGTATCTATATTTCCGAAATCCATAAAGCAATATTAAGGAAAAGAGGATAAAAGCGTTAGAGATTAGGGAGGTAACATAATTGGTACATTGTGCGAAGTGTGGAGTTGAGTTGCCGAAAGGTGCAAGATTCTGTCCCAACTGTGGAACCGCCGTTGGCAAAATTGTGAAAGAGGAGTTCTCGGTCTCAGCAGACAACCTGGTCAGTAAGGTGAAGGAGCTGATCCGTGAAGGAAACATCACCAGAATCATAGTGAAGGATGAGGAAGGCAAAACTCTCTTGGAGATACCCGCCACAGTGGGAGTAGTAGGGGTCATCATAGCCCCTTGGCTTGCGGCACTAGGAGCAATCGCAGCCTTAGCCACGAGATGCACAATATCCGTTGAAAGAAGAGAATAGCAGCATAGACGTAAGCCTAAAGTTCTTATGGATTTGATTAGTTGTTAGTGTTATCTACAGATGGTGCTATTAGGATGGTTAAGAATGTTGGTGACAAAGCTGCAGAGCTTTTTACCTCCTCAGGTTTCAACTGCGCAGAATCTGTCTTACTTACTTTAACAAAAGAACTCAACAAACCAACTGACCTCATTATTCCGTCTATTGCAACAGGCTTTGGCGGTGGTATCGCAAGAACTGGGGCAATATGCGGAGCTCTCAGTGGTGCCACAATGGTTATCGGACTAACCATCGGTCGTAACAAACCTGAAGAACTCGAAAAGAAAGAAATGGTCTACGAAATGGCATCGAAAATGATTATAGATTTTGAAAAGGAATTCGGTACCTGCCTTTGTAAGGACCTGATCGGATGTGATTTGAGAGCACCTGAAGGGCGTGAGAGAGTTCATGAAAATAAAATCATAGAGAAAAGATGCTCAAAATTTGTGAGATGGTCTGCCAACTATGTAAGACGTCTTATAGAAACTGATAGAACTTGGGAGTCATGAAGTCTAAAAAATGCCATTTATAATTCGTCAAGCTGAAGAGAAAGATGCGCCAGCTCTAGAAGACTTATTCCTGCAATTCTCAGAATTGTCTCTCCAACGAGGTCAAACATTACGCAAAATCATGAAAGAAACCACCAGTGAATTACTAGTGGCCGAGTCTAACCAAGAGATAGTTGGCCTCATCCATCAAGTCTTCTATCTAGATCCTTTTCATGCTGGCCTAAACTCATACATAACAAGTTTATTTGTCAAAAAACCCTATCGCAAAAAAGGAATTGGCTCACAACTACTCAAAAAAGCCATAGAAAACGCCAAGAAAAAAGGTGTAATCGAGGTTCACGTCGATACAGAAGAAAACAACGCCAATGCCATCGAATTTTATCAAAAACATGAGTTCAAGAAAGTGGGAGTCATATTCGAACGCAACCCATAGAGGATGTGTATGCATCCGCGAGGTTGAAAGATTTAGGGCAGTTTACGAACTGAGTTTAGGCTATAATTCTCATTTATGAAGTTACTTACAAATATTATGTGAGAACAAACACGTAAGCAAGTCTTCCAGTGTATGGAAAAATGCAATTGCATATACGTGTGTATAACTGTGTGGAGCTTGAGAAATGTTTATTAAATATTAATATATAATAAATATTGTAAATCAACAATTACGACACACTGCAGTTGATGGCTCTATGACCCTAAAAAAGAAAGCATACCCGAAAGAGTTCGTCCACAAAGCCCCCCATTTATTTTGGGAGTCCAGAGGAAGAGTGAAAAATATTCATTTCCCTACCCTTCTCTGAGATTAAGGGCGTGGAAACGAACTCTCTTCGCCACTTATTGTGTCTGGAGTCGAATAAAAGGAAACCTATAGGTGAATCATGATGAATCAAATAGAAAGGATTAATTTCGATTGTGGCTGTGTCATGGAAGTAATAAAAACCGAATACAGAAGAATCGCAGTTGTAAGGCAATGTAAGAAGCATAAAAATCCCTTTGAAAAACTCAAGTCTCTAATACCGTAAACTCTTTTATTTTCCTTTTTTTCCGCATAATTACTTCATCACGCGAGAGATTTATTCGCTTCGGATCAACATAATTGGTTTCTCGGCTTCGACTTTTCTTATCTCTATTATTTCATGAAGTAGTTTTGCCTATTTCTTTAATGCTCTTTCTTTCTCTTGTCGATCCGTTATCTTGTCAAGTTTCCTTCTTATCCTAACCGCTTCTCGTTTCAAGTCTTGCAGGTTAAGCCTATTCATTTCAATTCACGCTCAGAAATAATGAGTAAAATTACACATAACATAAGATGCAATGGTAATTTATTTAAGCCATATGAAGAGCAGATATGAATCATTAATATTCTACACATGGATTCCAAATCCGAATTTCATCCGCTCAACAACATTGTCATTTATTTCTATCATCGTCTTATCATCAAATCCATAGGTAACCTTTCACGACATTCGTAAGGTTGAAAGATTCCAAGCTGTTTACAAACTAATCAGTGACCAACTAACTGACCACTGTTTCTCATAATAATTAACTACGGTGACCACTAATGAACGTTGACCAGTGAGATAAATGGATTGGAAAAGTCACGGAATGGTTAAATATGTCCATGTGGAGAGGCTAACAAAATCGCCGATAAATTTGGAAGAGTATAACTAAGAGAGATCCTATTGTTGACATTCGTTGAGAGACTGAAGCAAGAATTCTCCTTCATTCGGGGAAACTACTTAATCCTGATTATGAGTTGGATTCTAATGGACTTCGCCGGAGAACTCCCCGGAACGTATTATTCAGACTATGTCATCCAACTTGGAGGTACAGCAACAACTCTCGGAGTCATCATGTTGGTTTCCCAGTTAGTCTTAGCCGCTGTTCAATTTCCAGGAGGTTTCTTAGCAGATAAGTATGGTAGAAGATGGCTTATATCAACACTTACTTTTGGAGTCGCACTTTCATACATCTTATATGCAATAGCTCCCAGCTGGCACTACATACTAGTTGGAGCCATCATCACGAATCTCTGTCTACTCTACCAACCAGCATTGTTAGCGATAATGGCAGATTCTCTGTCACCTGAAAGACGAGGTATGGGTTACTCAATCATCAACCTGATCATGAGCGTTGCAACAACTCCAGCTCCTGCAGTAGCCATATTTCTGGTTGGTAATTTCGGTCCGGTGGGTGGCATGAGAATAGGATATACAATAGTTACCCTGTTCTTTTTAGGAGCGGCTGTTTTGAGAATCGCATTAAAGGAAAGTATAAAGAAGCCGGAGAAGATACGGCTGAGGGACGTGGTGAACTCCTATCCGAAAGCGGTGAAGGAAGGCATAGGTATCTGGAGACAACTGCCACGTACAACGCTCTATTTGTTATTCAGCAGTCTTATAGCAAGATTTTCATTCGCTACAAGTGGACTGTACTTCTTGGTATACGCAATATATGTTCTTCGAATCGGAGGAGGCTTACCCACTCCAGGTCTTGATCCCGATCCTGTCCTTGAACTTGCTTACATAAAATGGGGATTTGTTCTGATTGCCTTGTTTGTCACCATGATAATCTTGGCTTTTCCTAGTGGCAAACTCATTGATAAGGGCCGAAAGATTCCTTTATTGTTGTCAACTCTACTGATAGTTCCATCTATATTGCTATTCCTTTACGGAAACTACGAAACACTTTTCATCGTCATGCCACTGGTAGGTTTTTCGCAGCTTCTGGCTTTCTCTGCTTTTCAGGCCTTGTTTGCTGACCTTGTTCCTCAAGAAAAACGGGGCAAAGCCATAGGGTCAATGAACTTCTTCACGTACATATTCATGGCTGTGGGTGCACTTGCTGGTGGCATCCTATACGATACTGTTAGTCCCCAGTTTCCTTTTCTACTCATGATTGTTCTGTGCATCCCACAGTTCCTTTTGATGCTGTTTTTCTTGCATGAACCAGAGAACCGAGAGCAATAGACTCACAGTGGTTTTGTTTCTTGCCTATTCCTTCTTTTCTTTCGTCTTTCGTGTTAGATGGTTGGCTAAGAATGCAAAGGTGAGAGGCCTATAGTGAACCTCATCATCCAAACTTATCAAGAAACTTTCAATTGTAGATATGTCCAAAAAAGCAAACTGTCTTAACCGGTTCATAAATCTCACATGGCATACATAGTCTTCATGAAGTGAGACGATCACTCCCTCGTATCCCAACCCTCTTCCTCTCTCCATCATGACAACTGCAAAAGAAGTTTCTGGTAAACCTTCTTGAGCGATTTTCATTGCTTCATCAACTCCTTCCCTATCCAGCCCTTTTCTAAGTTTAACAAAGATCAAGGTCAATAATTCATATCCAAGTTTGCGGAAGTCGGGAATCATCGTGTATTCTCTGATGTATCCTTCCTTTTCCAACTTATTTCTCGTTCTGGTGACTGTAGGTTGAGAACTTCCAATGACTTTTGCTAATTCCCTATCGGTTCTCCGAGAATTCTTCATAAGCTCAGAAAGCAACTTTCGCTCAATCTCTCTCATGACTAATTCCTTCTCCTATCCATCCATGATTTACAATTTTTCTTCATGTGCTATATCTTTTATGACGCTTTTCTTCATGTTTATGACTGGAAGAAATTTTTGATTGATGTACGTATCGTCCATATCACTACGCTAAGCAGGGGAATTTTGAATTTTTTTAGCAGTTTGCCATAGATATTCAAAATAGTCTTTTGCAAATTTTACCAATCCAACATGGTTTGACCATATAACAAGATCTGGCTTTTTCTCGCCAAGAAAAAGCAAAGCCTCCATGCCATCTGCAATAACCCCACCGCCGAACATGTGGGCCCTCACTCGAATCTCAGCAACCCCCGCAACCACTTCAACAACTGACTTCTCCATTTCTTTAGAAATCAAAAAAAGAATTCTAGTGTCACTGTGTTGCAGATGAGATAACATTTCAAGTGCTGCGTTTAGAAGTGGTTTTGTCAACATGGGAGCTGCTATCATCAACTCGTTCTTTGTTTTTTCCAGCATTTCTTGAAGTTTGGCTAGGATATTAAATTCGCCTCTGAGAATCCAAATGTCGGGTTTCTCTCGGATTTCTCTTTTTTCATAAAGAGGTTGAAGTTCCCTGAGTATGGCTTGTTCCCAGGATTTCACTGTTTCTTGTAATTGGAATTTGGCTGCTTCTAGGGATTCTGAAGGTGATTTGGGATAATAGCGGCGGGGGCGTCCTCTTTCGGTTTCTATCCAACCCTTCTTCTCTAAGGAGTTGAGGGTCTCATAGATTTTTGAATAAGGAACATTTCCATGTGCACTTATTTCGCTTGCGATCATGACTCCTTCTTCGATTAGTGATAAGTAAGCTCGTGTTTCGTATTCTGTTAGTCCTAGTTCATGGAGAACCTTCTTTGTTTCCTCGTTTATAGATATGGTCAACCTTTTTCACCTTCTGAAAGGTTTGGAAACCTTCTTATACATTATTCATGTTTCTAGGTTAAATATATTACAACTCTCAGTGGTGTCAAATTGCAGGTTATTAAACAGACCAAGACCATATGCCCAGAATGCTTCAAGGTTTTAGACGCCACGATATTCGAAGAAAACAACAAGGTTTACATACAAAAAGAATGCCCGGAACACGGGAAATTCCAAGACCTCTACTGGTCGAGTTATGAGCAGTATCAACGAGCCGAAAAATTCAGGTGCGATGGAGATGGGCTTCGAAACCCCCGCACCACAACCAAACTTGGTTGCCCTATGGATTGTGGCATCTGCCCCCAACACAAGTCACACACAGTCCTTGCAATAATCGACGTCACAAACCGATGCAATCTCCGATGCCCCGTGTGTTTTGCCAACGCTGCCGCTGCTGGATATGTCTATGAACCGTCTAAAGAACAAATCCAAGGAATGCTGGAAAATCTTAGACGCAACGACCCAGTGCCAGCAACTGCACTTCAATTCTCAGGTGGTGAACCAACTATACGGCGAGACCTTTTCGACCTTATACGTATGGCGAAGGACCTTGGTTTTCGGCATGTGGAAGTCAACACTAACGGTCTACGCCTCGCACAGAGTGTCGACTACTGTCGCGGTCTAATGGACGCTGGCATGAGCACCTTGTATCTCCAGTTCGATGGCTTAACCCCAGACGTTTACGAGTTCACTCGTGGAAAGGATTTGCTAGACATCAAAATGAAGGCAATTGAAAACTGTCGTGAAGCCGGATTAAACAGTGTTGTTCTAGTTGTTACCTTAATTAAAGGCGTCAACGACAACCAACTCGGAGACATCATTCGATTTGCGATTCAGAACTTCGATGTGGTTCGATGCATAAATGTTCAACCAGTCTCCCTTTGTGGTAGAATTCCTGAAGAAGAAAGAGAAAAAATGCGCATAACTATACCAGACTTCATGGAACTCGTAGAAGAACAAACCGAAGGAAAGATAAAGATTTCAGACTTCTTTCCAGTGCCAGCCGTAGTGCCCATCTCTCGAGCCGTTGGCGCCCTAAAAAACAAACGATACGTGGAATTCACTACTCATCCCCACTGTGGTATGGCAACCTACGTCTTTGTAGAAGACGGAGAAATAGTGCCAATCACCCATTACGGTAATGTCGAAAATTTCATCGGAAGCATGGAAAAAGTCTACGAGAGTGCTATGAAGGGACATGGAAAAAGAGCAAAGTTGCGACTGGTAGCTGCACTTCGCCACATGAAGTTTGGTTTGTTAAGAAAATATCTTCTACCCATACTGCAAGGTGGAAGTTATGAGGCTTTAGGCGACTTGCACAGGAAGATGCTTATGATTTCGTCCATGCATTTCATGGACCCTTACAACTTTGATTTAGAAAGAGTCCAACGGTGTTGTATCCATTATGCTGTGCCAGACGGAAGAATCATCCCTTTCTGCAGCATGAACTCTATCCACAGGCCAAAAATCGAAAAGCAACTTGGAATTCCCTTAGACAAGTGGAAAATGAAGCATAAAGTGGAAATTGGAGCCGTAATGTAAGAAGGAAAACCTATAAGGCACAATCCCCTTCAGAAGAATCTAGAGGAAAAACTATGGGTAGCAGAAAGAAGCTCAGTCTTAAACAGGCGGAAAAGATGCAAGCGAGGCAGGCAAGTAAACAGTCAACCACTAAAAAGGCAGGCAAGTCAGGTGGTGGTAGTGGCGCTGCAGAGAAGAAAGTTGCTGGAATCGTTCCTCCCGACCCAAGAAGTGAAAAGACTATTAGTGAAATCAAGAAATTGAAGGTTCTTACGCCTTATACTGTGGCTTCACGCTTCGGCTTACGTATGAGCTTAGCCAGAGATCTTCTTGAAGAGCTGGAGCAGAGAGGCGTCATACAATACATTTCAGGAAGCAAAAACATCAAAATATACAAACCCTTAGACTAAATTTTAAACGTATTTTGGGCGAGGCATGGAATTTCCTAAGAGAGTCTATACTGCAGAGGAGGTAGAAAGAGCCCGAGAACTGATAAGAAGGGGTCACAAACATCGCCTAAAAATTAAAGGAAGCCCAGAATTCAAACAAAAAGCAAAAGAAGCATTAAACCTTATAAAAACCGCCCAATACTACGATTTCCTCCACACTTACATTAGACAAATCATTGAAATCGACGGTTTCAGCCAACTTCGGGAATCAGAGATTGCTATTTGGGCTAACAAATACACTGTAGAAGACCCTGTAGAATGCGCTGGCTTCCTAATCCAGAAGGCTTACCAAATGAAGGACTACATCGAAGGCAGGCTCTACTATGATAAAGGAGAAATAAACGCTGTCAGGAAACGCATACGATTCTTAGAAACACTGAAAAACAAGAGCAAAAACCAAACAGTGAAAAGAAAATGCGAAGAAAGCCTAAAACGCTGGACTGAAACGCCTTTTCCATAACTAAATCTTCTCAACCCTAATCTTGATTCCACTTTTCACTTTAGCAAACAGTTCCAAATTCTTTGTAACTCGACCAAGAATATTGACGGGATTGTATGGTTGGGATTCACCATAAAAGATGCATAGGGCACTTCCCATAGGCCAAAAGGCAATGACACCTTTTTCTACAGTAGGCTTCGCTTTTTCACCCCCCATTTTAACTGGGATCTCAAAGTAGACTTCTTCCTTCCAAAGCGCAGCTCTCCCCTCCAACGGCAAATTCCTTAAAATAGCTTCCACGGTTCTTGGGGAAAGATAACGAACAAGTTCGCCTTCAGCCTCTTCCTTGAAGCCTTCGATTATAAACTTAATTGGAACTCGGGAAACACTTTCGTCAGACATGCTTTCCTCTAACCTTTGAAAAGTGTTGTCTCAAGATATCTTCGAGGTTGGGTTTGCTTACCTCTTGAAGTTCATATCTGGCCCTCACTGCGGGTTTATTGAGATTTAGTAGCTTTCGCAGGTCAACAGGGGTCCCTATAACAACAACATCACAGGGTATGGCATTAATTGTTTCTTCGAGTTCCTTTATCTGCTCATTACCATAGCCCATGGCAGGAAGCAAGTTTCCNAAATGAGTGTATTTTTCGAAGGTATTTTTAATGGAACCAACCGCATAAGGACGAGGATCCAATAGTTCCTTTGCCTNCAGTTTTTTCGCTGCAATGGTTCCAGCACCATATTTCATGTTACCATGAGTCAAGGTTGGGCCGTCTTCAATGACCAAAACTTGCTTACCCTTTATGATTTCTGAATCGTCTACGGTTATTGGTGAAGCAGCCTCAATTACAGTTGCTTTGGGGTTTGCCATCTTTATGTTTTTATGGACAGTTTCGATGTTCATGGGGTCGGCTGTGTCTACCTTGTTGATAACTACCACGTTTGCCATTCTTAGGTTTGTTTCTCCAGGATGGTAGGTTAGTTCGTGGCCTGGTCTATGGGGATCGGCGACTACGATGTGTAAGTCTGATGCGTAGAAGGGTAAGTCGTTGTTGCCTCCATCCCAAACAATTATATCTGCCTCCTTCTCTGCTTCTCTCAAAATCGTTTCATAATCAACCCCAGCATAAACTACAATTCCGTTGTCAATGTGCGGCTCATACTCCTCTCTTTCTTCGATTGTGCATTCATGTTTGTCCAAGTCACTGTAGGAGGCAAATCTTTGGCAAGCTTGTTTACGCAAATCTCCATAGGGCATTGGATGTCGCACAACAACCACGTTGAAACTCATATTCTTCAATATACTGCAGACTCTTCGTGATGTCTGACTTTTTCCAGAGCCAGTTCTAACTGCACAAACTGAAACTACTGGAACTTTGGCTTTTAGCATTGTAGTAGATGGACCCATTAATCTAAAGTCAGCGCCGTTAGCCAGCGCTATGGAAGCCTTGTGCATAACGTATTCATGAGGAACATCACTGTAAGCGAAGATAACTTGGTTTACATTATGTTTCCTAATAAGTTGGGGCAGTTTTTCTTCTGGATAAATAGGTATGCCGTTGGGATAGTTGGAACCTGCCAACTCCCTTGGATAGGTTCTTTTCTCTATGCCAGGTATTTGCGTAGCCGTGAAAGCCACAACTTCGTACTCATCGTTGTCTCTAAAGTAAGCATTAAAGTTGTGAAAATCCCTTCCAGCTGCTCCCATTATGATGACTCGAACTTTTGTCATATATAGTTTCCTCAGTAAAAGGATGTGTAACTCGACTTATGTCTCACTATAATTTAAAAATTTCCAATTATGACTTTCACTAATAGGTGAAGCATTGATTTCGAACCCTGATACAGATAAGTTTGCGCTTTTTCCATACACCAGAATAATTGAAAATGTTAACTAGATGCGCGCGCGTTCAATTAATCCAATTGGTGGTGATGTCTTCCACAAACCCCCTCTTTTTGTTGGAACTTCAAGAGGTTTTGACGCATGAAAGTTTCTGTTTTTGTATGCATACGACTCGCCCTAATCGCTGTTTACATATACATCATTTCGCTTTGAAAGCCAAAAAACTTTGTCAGTGTTAACACGTAAAGTTAAAACATGGCATCGTCATTCGAATTATTGACGTATCGCTCATATAGAGTGCAATAGTTTTCCATATTAACAAAGCAGATGATAGCTTTCAAGCAAACTTGTTTGAAAGCTGAAGGTGACAAACTTGGACGACCTTGAAATCATACGTAACATTAAAAGAGATCTAGTCCGTAAACGCAAAGAAATAGAAACCATGAAGAATGTGGAAGAAAAGAACAAAGCGTTAAAAGCCTACGCGGAACTCTTGACAAGCTTAGAAATAGGCATACTGAATAGCCGCACATATTAGCTCTGGAAACTGTACTTCTAAACTGCCAAGATAGAGGAGGAGCGGTTAAGATGCTTGGAGAAACCACCTTCGGAGCAGTTGGGATGCTAATATTGCTTTTTTTGATTACGATAGCCTTTTTGATTATTGTAGCCTACGGTTTCGGGTTAAAGAAAATTGAAAAACGAAAAGTGAATACATGCAATTTATTGAAGCAGGGTTTGAATAACCTGTATTTGCTCACTTGGTCTTTTTGGTACATTCAATTAGTTTGGGGCACACCAAACATTCATCTGGGATAAGACGCTTTTTCAAGCTTTCGTAGTGGGAACATTCAAAAAAAGGTTTAGAGGGAATCGGTGCTAGAGGTGTTGGAGGTGCTGGACCTTTAGGAGGGCTATCCTCAACGTTTACTTCAGTAAGACAGCGAGGACAAGCATAATAGGTCTTTTCCAACGTAGTTGATAAGTCTCTAACCTTAACTGCATCTCGAAAAACCTTTCTACAGGTGGGGCAGATGAAGTATTCGTAAAATCTTGTTACATTCTCTACCTCTACTTCACGTCCTTCAGTTCCATTGAAGTTCAAGTTGTCTTACCTAAAGAGAATACCTTTCTGAGATTTCAAATACTTTCGTTCATCACTGGAATATATCAAAAACAGATTCATTTAGTATCTATTAACTACATGTGAAGCCGATTTCTCATTTAGTTTCAGCCTTTTGAACAGAAATAAACGCTTTCATTGCTACAGTACTAGCATGTGCCAGAGTTTCGCTTAGGTTCATTGGTTCTTGCACGGAGCCTGCCAAGAAAATTCCTTTAATGGGGGTTTCGTGTGTTGCGAGTTGTGGATGTGTTTCTTTGAAGAAGCCATTTTCGTTCAATGGGATTTTAAGTTTTTTTTGAAGGTTTGTTCTTGGTGTTAATCCTGTTTCCAAGACAACAAGGTCTGCTGTTATGGAGAGGAGTTTTGAGGTTGCTTGATCATAAACGTCGATTGTAAGCGATTTGTCTGGTAGTTCTCGGATTTCAGAGGGTTCACCATGTATAAAATTAACCTCTTTTTCTCTCACTTGCCTATAGAATTTCTCAGCGTGTTTACCAACTGCTCGTAGATCAGTGTAACAGATGTACGCTTCAACTTCACTTCCATATTGATTCTTTAAGAAATAAGCATGCTTCAAGGCGTTCACGCATCCGATTTTGCAACAATACTCGAGGTACTGTTCGTCTCTTGATCCAACGCATAAGACGTAGACAACGCTTTTCGGCTTCTCCTTATTGTCAATTCTCACAATTTCCCCTTCCGTAGGACCATTGGAACTGCACAGTCTCTCATATTCCATCCCAGTGATCACATTTCTGTAAACACCATACTTGTATTGACCAATCCTTACAGCGTCATAAGGTTTGAACCCAGTCGCAACAATAATCACATCCGCTTGGAGCCTTTCTTCTCTATCTTTCTCTTCATAGTTAACTGCGTTTTTTGGACAAGCGTCCTTGCAAGCAGTGCATGAGCCATTTTTGAAGTATAGGCAAGTTTTCTTATCAATGAGGTATTTTTGTGGAAGGGGGAAAGGTGACGGCAGATAGATGGCTTTTCTGGTACCTAGATTCATCTCATATTTTTTGGGAACATCGACTGGACACACCTTAAAGCACTCGCCACAAAGGGTACACTTTTCTTCATCTACATACCGAGCCCTTCTAACTGTATCAATGTAAAAATCTCCTATCGCCCCATTAACACTTTTAATCTCAGAATAGGACATAATTTTGACTCTTGGATGTTCCACAACGCTTTGAACCACTGGCTTCATCAGTTCAGTGGCGTTTTCTAGTGTTGGAAACACTTTGTGAAGAAGTGGTGTGTGTCCTCCAAGGCGTGGTTTTTGCTCAATCAAATAAACGTCAAATCCGGCTTTTGCCAAGTCAATGGAAGCTTGAAGACCAGTGATTCCTGCACCTATTATCAAAGCCGAATGTTTTTCACTCATTTGTAGTCACGCAACCGAGCGTAAAGAGATTTGATTTTGTCGTAAACTCTTATATTAATACCTATAGACATTCACTGGAGATGCCCTCACAAAATTCCTCTCTTTTTTTATGTTTCAAGAAGGTTTGTAATCTTTTGCATGAATATGTCAAGGTGTAGACATGCATCGGAAGGCGCGCGCGATATAATTTGAAAAGTCTTTTCATGTCGTGTAGTATAATCTTGTTGCTGTAGGGTTCTTTTTGATTTAACAGTGTTTTTCATGCATGTATGTGTGCATTCAATGGACTGAGAGCTTTCTTTTGATTCATTCCCTAACAAATCTTATATATATGAAGATGTAGAATATAATATAGTGAACAGTCTTTGAAAGGGATNCATGTTTTAGCTTTAGTTCCGGCTNTCTGTCTTGTCACGTCATTGTGTTTTGTTGCCTATATGCGTCTCAGTTCCGCGGGCGATCATTCTCCAAAAACCTTCAGTTTCTCTTGGGGTCCAGAATCCCAGAATATTACCTCTGGAACATTGTATTTGAACATGACCTTCGAGATAGTTGACGAAAAACTGTCCATAATCGCAAAAGTCAACGACAACGAACCCAGCCCGCATGACTGGTTGGGTGTAGTGCTGGACAGAAATCATAACGGCAAGATCGACCGTCAA